>Ga0315547_1000225_pt1 | contig 62139 bp, 68 predicted proteins | sample SalMarSW160240MG_2_FD_202542 | JGI IMG/M metagenome (GOLD analysis project Ga0315547, IMG submission 202542) | Salt marsh sediment microbial communities from the Plum Island Ecosystem LTER, Massachusetts, United States - Salt Marsh Sediment SW1601-240 ...
AGACCAGCAGGCGCACCTTCTGAGAGAGACGCTGCTTAAGCTCAACTGTCGCATTACCATTAAGGACCACGCCATTTTCATAAGCGGCAAACTAGGGCTCGGGTTAGGGCTAAGAAAGGTAGTTCAGGAAGCCTTTCCGCCCTATCGTGAAGTCAAGTAGCATCACCCTTTCGGCTAATGCCCTTGACAGGGCGCTTACCAGTACCGCCTTGTGCGTTACGAAGCCTGAACCTGAACGCTTGCCCTCAATATTCAATTGTTCTATTTGACTGACCCCCTTTTGGCTATCCGGTAAGTGGGCAAGGCTACCGGCTTCACCTAGTAGTAAGCTGTCCGGTAACCCGCTAACTCGCTGGCATTACCGGTGCTCCCACTATATTAGTTGCGGATTGCAGGGCTTTTTGTGAGGTCTGAAATAAGCCTTTTTTGCTCCCGTTGTCTAAATCGCCTCAGATAGTCCCTGTCTCTATCACTTAGTGGTATGCCTTCCATCCTCATAAAAGCTATATTAATCAGCCTGTCGGGACACCCTAGCAGGAAGGTTCTGGCATCCGCCCAGGCTTCAAGGTCTAGGGCTTTATCATCGGCAATCAGGTTGCCCAGGTCGGTTGTGTTACCGTCGGCGTCTGTCACCGGCTTGTTAAGGCTCTCCAGCTTGATAGCTTTGGGACAACTGCCATATAGATAGTTCTCTTTACAGGCTCGGCGTTGTGCCTTGCTACAGTTCCCGCACGTCAAGCCGTTGGTATACTTGTAATGACTTCGCCAGTAAAGGGCGACTGTCCGGCTGGCAATCCGGTACATTCCGGCTTCGGTGAAGGGCTGGTGTCCGTTGTTACGCTCCACGTCGGCCAGGGTTACTATTATATCGTGGAGCACGTCACCCTTGTCCTGTTCCCTTACCTTACCGCTAAATCTGGAAGCTATCCGATAATAGGTAAGGTATGCGCCGGTGAGTTGGTCGTATCCGTTGCCATGTTCCGGTTGTTTTCTGCGGTGGTTTGACCTAGACTTCAGAGGGCGGGGCTTTGACGTGGCGATTATACAGCTTGCCGGCTTATGACACCACGGACAGATGCCCTGCCTCTCTTTTAGAGTCCAGACCTTGTGACACCGGTTACAATACCCCTGTGGTGTTTCGTGGTCGGGGTTTACGATTACGCTTGAACTCATATTCCCCCTTTCAAAGAGGGCAAGCGTTCACGTTGAGGCTTCGCTTGTATTCAATTGTTAAAGTGCATGTTTCTAGCTTCATTGTGTAACAAAAGGACAAATTGTTATATCAGAGGAAGCAATTGCATCCGCTCCCCCCTGAGGGAGGGAATAGAAACCATAAAAATGCCCTCTTGCGAGGCTTTTCAGTTAGTCAGAATAATGAAAGACACCAGAGAGAGGCACTGTAATCAACAATAGAAGGCTTCTGTAGTGAACTAAAGTTCTTTACCTAAGCCCTCTGATATAGCGGCTTCTCTTGGAGCTGCGCTGTTCTCGGGAGTAATTGTAGAGGGTCATCAACGGGTCGGATATCTCAAGCGCTGTTGCCTTCCAGCCGGCATCAGTGAGGCGATAGTAGACCCGGGATGGTGCCAGTGGGTAATCGTCCTGGAAAGTCGATGGTTCGGTTTTACCAGTTTCTTCGACCCAACGGAGGCGTTTTAAGTGACCAAAATACCGCGTGAAACTGGCGTATCGCATTTTTTTCTGTTTATACGGTATGTGGTCAAGGAAGTACTGCAACCGTTCACGATATTCATCTTCGGTGTAGGCAGATTTGCCGCGCCTTATTCGCCTCTCCTCTTCCCGTTCAACAACATCTTGGGCATGAGCCCGGTGCAAGGCGCTCTTATACTCAAAGTGAATGTCCGTCATTGGAGCTCCGATATCAGGGGCTATTTCTTTAGAGTCTGCCGGTCCGTGGCCTTTTAGAAACTCAACAATGAACCAGGCGGTTCCAAAAGGTCTGATGAACCCACCATTTGTTGGTCTAAGCTCCATCCGGTTTTACCTCTTTCTGCCATAGCTTGTCATACCACTCTTTAAGCTCAACAGACGCAACTTTTCTGTATCTGGCGGTTGTATTGAAGGAGGCATGTCCCAGGTGCTCCTGCAGCATTCTTAATCCATCTCCAGAGTCGTCAAGTTTTACCGCATGAACAGCGAAAGCATCTCGCAGTCGATGCGGACTAATGTTGTGCATCTTCCCCGTCTCCGCGTTAATCAGCTTGGGTAAATTGGCTCTCTCGGCACATACTCCAACGATTTGCCAGGCTCTATGCCGGTTGATGCCAAATAGGAGTTTCTTTCCGTTCCGAATAACCGGACCGCCACGTTTGATATAATCTTTCAGCATTTCTAAGGTATCGCCATCAAGAGGCAGTGTTCTCATTCTGCGGTGCTCTTGCTCTTTGGCTACCGCCTCTTCCACTTTTGAGCCACACTTTGGGCAGAAGCTGTGCATTTTTCCTAAGCGAGCACTGCACTTCGGGCAAGCAAGCTTGATACGTGACTTAAGATGCTGGATGGTAACCATGCCTTGAGTAAATTCTATATCCTTTACCTCAAGACCCAGAGCTTCACTAATGCGGCACCCCAGATGGAAAAGCAGCCTGATAATGAGCTTGTCTCGCATATATATAGCTCCGCTCTCGATCTGTTCTATTTCATTAAGTTCCAAATAAGCCTTAGCCACGATACCAACTCTTATCATCCGGACGCTGTATAAATTTACCTACTGTCTGTCAGTCTAGAGGTTACTAATTATGTAAACTCCGTTTTTCCTAACGTTACATCTTCCATCGCCATCTTTAGCAGGAATCAGACGTGGCGGTTGATTCTCTTCACCATGCGGCTTTGAGTTCTCTGAGATTTCTTTTAATACCAGCGACAAACGCCAAAGCGCCCAGCTCTTAGAGCTGTCAGCAATGAACGCCGGCTGATTCTCGTGGGGTAAGTGAGTCACACGGACAGTTGCCTGTTTTCTCCCTCCGGCAACTACTTGATCACGATTTTCAATGAACTCTTTCAGGTTCATGTTTACTCCGCATTTTGGGCATTTTACGCGGCTCCCTCTTTTTAAGAATGCACTCCTTACAATTTTACGCTCATCAATACGTACCATTGCGTACCGCCAAAAAAGAAAGGGCGAGCGACCTTCAATGAGAGGATCACTCGCCCTGTTTATTATTTCGCCATAAAGAAGGGGCAAGTCACCTTTTCAGTAAAGGTTGCTTGCCCCGTTCTTAATTTCGCTATTAAGTTTTTACATTATCAGTCTACAATCCACCCAGGCATTTGTCAATACGTACGACCCTCAACCCCGAATAATTTGGTCGGAAAAGAAATTTTCGGCATCTAATCAATTTCAAGGCTTATCAATTAATGGCTAAATGAGGATGCAAGGCAGGTTGTTATCAGTTCTCCGTCATCGTATTCCGCCTACTTCAATGCGCTCTTCGGCGGCGTAGCCTAACTTCAAACGCGAGGTACTCGTTGTCGCTCGTAATCCTCTAATCCGACGGCTTCGCCTTCTGGTGCTGAGAGGGACACTTTCATGGCGAGCAAATCTTCAAGGTTCTCGACCTTCTTGGTCAGGGCTTCGTACTTGATATCACAGATTGTGACTTCAAATAGTCTTCGTTTCCTTATTGCGACAACAACGTAACCAACTTCTGAAATACCTCCGAGATGGTCTCGCTCGGCAAGGTGCATATCAATTCTGCATTCCGAGCATGCCAATCTAAACTTTTAACCTGGTCAGATAATATCGCTCCCGATATCGGCAATCCTGAAGGAATAAGAACTTCGAATGGATAGCCCTTGATTTGGGTGGTGATGGGACAAAGGATAGCCAGTCCTATTTTGCCGTTATAGTTTTGAGGTGAGAGTACTACCGCAGGACGACGTCCTGCTTGTTCGTGACCTGCTTGCGGATTCAAGGTAATCCACACCGCATCACCACATTGAGGAACATAAGTCCGGGGGCTTACCATGTTTCATTACCTATGGCGGGACCGGAGTCAACTTCACGATGCAAGTTTTCTTTGGTGACCCTGGCCAGAAGCTGTTTAAGGGTCAGCTTCGGTTTAGCAACAGGTGTGATAATGAGTTTCCCATCTGCCAGCGATACTTCAACAGATGTTTCTCTCTGAAGTCCTACCTCGGTAGCGAAAGATTTTGGGATACGCAAGGCAAGGCTGTTACCCCATTTCTGGACGCGGGTTCTCATGTCAAACCTCCATTTATAGTATCTACATTGAAGATACCCCTTCTACTGGTGTTTGTCAACTCTGTGTATGCGTCCACAACATAATTTCTTTGGCTAGATCCTGCTCAATGTCACATGTCATCTCTATTTTATTCCCACCCACCCCAGTCACTTGAGATCACAGATTGTGACCTCAAGGAAGCTGCCGAGTTCTGCCAGGAAAGCATGGGGGAAGAGGGCTGGACTCTACCCGGGGAATATACCCTGGTAGGTGGAAAGCACGATTATGGAGGTGCTTTATGGCGATACGATTTACCCTTACCGACTATGTCAGCCAAGCCTTAGCATATGCTGTGTATGATAAGCTGGAAGACATCTCTTTTGCCATGGCCGGGACAAGCCGTCTGCTAAAGCAAGCGGTGGTTGACCGCTATTTATTCATCCTGCTCTTCTGTGATATTCGTCGGTAGCGATATAGACAACCCTGCCCTCGCGCGCCAGCCGACTTCTTATACGGAATGGTAAGTCCTCCATCGGTAGATTGGTGGTAACTACAAGTGCCAGTTCGTGCATCAGCCTGTAGTCTATGATGGTATCTAGTCGCTCCTGTACCCAAGGCGTCCGGTTCTCGGTACCCAGGTCGTCCAAGGCAAGCAAAGGAACATTCAGGAAAAAGTCAAACTTGGCATCGTAGGAATTATCGCCCTCTTCCCGAAAGCCGCGCCTGAGCTCGTCAAGGAGCAGGGGAACATACGCATAGCGGGCCGGCGTGCCGGCCTGAAGCCAGCGGTGACAGATTGCAGCAAGCAGGTGAGTCTTCCCCCGGCCCGTACTCCCCATAAGCAGGAGCCACTTATTCTCACCCCGGTGTTCCGCCAGATCAAGAGCAGCATCATATGCCTCCTTAAGGTCGGGTAAAATCTCGAACGTCTCAAATGTAAAAGCCAGAGCCTTGATGGGCAGTTCGCACATTTTAAGCAGCGTCTTTTTCTTTGCTACTTCCAGCTTCGCCCTTATACACACGCATGGGACAAGCCTGGAGTAATCCGGTCTGCCATCCATCAGCCGCGGATGAACGATCTGTGCCCCCTTGCATATCGGGCACTCAATCTCCCCAGGAGCGGTGCCCGCGCCCTCACTACTTTGTGGGCGGCGGGAACTGTCTGGTTGGGAGGCTGCGCCGGTATTGCTCGTCTGTAGGCGCTTGAGTATATCGCCCACCGGTCCCAGACGCCCGTGGTACTGTTCCATGCAAAGCTCCTTTCTTGTCGATATCCTCATTGACCCAAACCATGCTTTGAAATTCCCCGCCACGCTGAGATACCTTTCTCCTCCAGCAAGCCAGTATCTCCTCACGGGTAAAGCCGCGGGCCAACATTCGCTTAATCGCTTGCCCTTCCTTGCCGTAGCTTGGAATAGGGTCCTTACCAGTTTGGCCTGGATAGCCACGATCCTTCTTAACTTCGTCCAAAATCTCTTTTACCCTGGGGTCAGTCATGGGGCCAGCCCGCTTTTTGCGGGCACCTTTAGGTGTATCTCTCTCTACATCTTCCTCTTTCTTCTCCCCTCTCTCCTCTACCTCTATCGGAGTTAATTCAGGGTTAATTCGGAGTTTACTCGGAGTTAATTCACCTTCTGGAATATCGGAGCCGTATACCTCCTGCCTCTTTTTGAAGTTGATAACCTCTAGGCAGTTATGTTCATTCCACCTAAGAGAGTTGAGGGTTACCAGCTTTGAAATACAGCTCTCCAATGCCGGCCTTTCTTCAGGGGTCAAGTGAAGAGCACTGGCGATATCATCTATGATCATAGGCTCGGTTTCGGTAAGCAGGAGTTTGCCACGCTCGGGTGACTGGCCAGCAAGAAGTAATATACCGGTCCAACACCCTCTCTCGGCTATCGAAAGACGGTTCATTTTGACATCATTAAGCATGTCAAACCAGAGCTTAATCCATGGAAAAGGCCGTCGTCCTCTTGCCAACCCAAATCTCCTTTAGAGCCAATAAAAGATAGCCATAATGCTTTTAAGATCCACCATGTCTCACTTATCTTTAATCAAATAGACTGAACTGCGTCTTGGCATAACTCACCTCCTCGAGCAACGGCTCGTTTAATTGGTTTCCCATCATCTGTATTTAATTCGATGACCTTACCGGCTTTTGGCTTCACTAATAGGTAAAAGGAGGATTATCCATACGATTTTAATGGAGAATTATCCGCTTATTTTACTATTATTTTAACTGGCGCCAGCCCCAGCCTTCCTGGCTTTGGTTGTAGTGGCCGCCCCGCGCGAGGTGGTCGAGGGGGGAGTATTCCTGGTGCTTATCGATGAGGTTGCGGACCCGTCCGAATTTCGTGTAGCGCAGCACCATGGAAAGGGTGGCGTGCCCCAGGAGCATCCGCAGGTCGTTCACGTCGCCGCCGTTCTCCAGGTAGCGAGTGGCGAAGTAATGCCGGAAGCGGTGGGCGCCGCCGCCGGAGTGCACCCCGGCCCGCTTTTTAAGGCGTTCGATCATGATACCGATAGAATAGGGGGAGAGAGGCTGGCCTTCGTCGGTCTGCCATACCGCATCGCCGCCGCCCTGGCGGAACTGAGTCAGGTATAGCTTGAGGGCTCTACGCGCCTCACCGCTTAAAGGCACTACGCGGAACTTTGCTCCTTTACCAAGGACGCGGATCTGCTGAAGCTGAGGATCGAGATCAGTGGTCCGCATATCGGCCAGTTCGGTGAGGCGCAGGCCGGTATCGATGAAGACGGAGACGATGGCCTTATTACGTACGCCCAAGTAGCGATTGCCCCGCTGGATATCGTGCTCACAGATGGCCAGCATGGCATTGATCTCGTCGTCGCTGTAGGGCTCGATTTCCTTATAGCCCGGACTGGGGAGCCTGAACTGCAGCGCCGGGCTTTCCTTCAGGTAATCTTCGTCCTTGGCCCAACTGAAGAATGTCCGAGCCACCTTGAGGTAGTGATGCACCGTGCCCGGGGAGGCCTTCTTAAACGTGCCGCGGCGGCCATCGCCGGCCCAGCGGTGAGGCTCGCTGGAGAGGTAGCTCATGAACTCACGGAGGTGATCCCGGGTGACTAACGCCGGCTCAGGCCAGTCGTTCTGGTCGGCGAAGTAGAGCAGGCCGTCGAGGCACATTTGATAGTACTCGATGGTCCTGGGAGAGAGCCGCTTGCCTGTCCTAGCCGAGATGTACTGGCGCGATTGCAGGAAGCGGAAGACGAGTTCGGTCAGGGTTAGGGTGTGGGTAAAGGATTCCGGTCTGGGCGCTGTAACCATTTCTGCATTTTGCCGATCCGATCTTGCCGTTGTGGCCATCTTTTCATTTTGCCCGTCCGCCTTTAAGCAGCCTGTCGGCTGGTTAAAATTCCCCCGATTTCAAGCTAGGTTTTCCGCCAGCTTACCCCCAACGCTTGGAAGGCAGGGACTCTGCCAACTGAGTTACTCCCGCTTATAATCAGTTCTAATTTTAGCCTGAAAAGTTGCGGGTGTCAAAGGTGATATTTCTTATTAGTAAATGATACTTTGTTATATTTTAATCTAAAGAATAGTCATATACAGGGCATTCTATCCTTATCCATAACCTAAGCCCAATGTCTCCATCATCTTTTATACATTGAATATCTTCATACTTGCCTACACCCCAATTATTATCAATTGTCCATTCGGCAACATACGTTCCAAGCCAATCGTCTTCTGCTCCAAAAATGTCGGCAAAAATTTCAGTGAAATCTACTCCTGCTAGGGTAAATAGTATTGAAGCAGGGCCTCCTATATATGATTTTGTTGCCATATCAAGTGCTTTATAAATTACTTTTTCACCAAAACTTCCGTCTTCTTCATAGCTAACAACTACTATTCTTAAGTACTCTCCTATTTCTTGAGTATCGAATACCTTTTTACCAACTATCGCAATCTCATCTCTATTTAAACTATAGTGGTCTTTCTCCGGTAAAGATGTACGAACTACAGTAATATTATCAGTGACAATTAAACCAGTATAAACTTCTCCCCTACCAAATTCCCTAAGTAATTCTCCTTCTTCACCATTTTCGTGTACTCCTATTTTATCAATCCAAACAATAATAGGAGGGTTTAGAGTCTTCACTGCATACACATTTTTATCAGATTTGCCTGCTTGGTTAAATGCTTCAATTTCGTATTTGTAAACAGTAGCGGGTCTTAAGTTTCTATCTTCATATTTTTAAATATTTTCTTCTAGATCTGCTATTAAAATACCATCACGATAAATTTGGAAACCAAGTTCATTATTTGATTTGTCTTCCCAAGTTAGATTAACTTTTGTCGCTGTTATTGCCTCAGCAATTAGATTTGAAGGGGTTTTCGGAGGTTTCGTCATTATATCATTTTTCCAATTGTTATATAATAAAACGCTGCCCAAAACGACGATGGCTATTGCTACAACCAAGAGGCTTACTTTAATCCCTTTGCTCATTTATTATTACCCCCCCCACCGGAAAATATTATGGTAAATCACTTTAGTCTATTTTTAGCTATTTGTCAACTAGGATAGGACATTGAATATAAACAAAAACGGGCCCCGGAATCCTGGAGCCCGTTTTTCTCTAATTGAAAAGAGTCTCTACCCGTTCAGTATCTCCATTGCTTCGTCGCGGTAGGCTTCCATTAAGTACGGTATCCCGGTCACCCTGGCGCATTCCTCGGTCAGAGACATGAGCTCTTTCCGCGTAATCGCCGGCAGGCTGAAGCACCGCGACCCCGCCATGAGCTGCTGTAGCCCCACCCTTATCTTCTCGCTGTAGCTGTAGATGCCGATAGCGCCCAGCGGGATATTCTCTATCTCTTTCGTGCCCACTATATTTTTCACGTCCTCATAGTTAACAAAGATTTCTTCCGGCGTCGAGCCGTAATGACCGACGGTGTTGGGCAGCCTGTCCTCTTTCAGCCACTGGGCGATGTTCTTGCCCACCATGCCTGGAATCATCAGGGCGCGGCCCATGCAGACCGCTCTCGTGAACGGCGCGCCGAGCGCCAGCGCCTTAAAGACGCCGTCCTCGCTGCTGAACCCACCCGCGAAAGCTATGTCCGGCACCCTCTCGCCCTTGTCCGCCAGTTTCTGGCAGAACTCGGCGGCCGCGGCGTGCAGGTAGAGACTGGGTATGCCCCACTCCTCCATCATGCGCCAGGGGCTCATCCCCGTGCCGCCGGGGGCGCCGTCTATGGTCAGCAAATCTATCTTCGCCTTGGAGCTCCACTTGATAGCCATGGCCAGCTCGCGCAGGCTGTAGGCCCCCGTTTTCAGGGTGACGCGTTTAAAACCGATATCGCGAAGTCGCTTGACTTCCGCATAGAATGCTTCTTCCTCGACGAAGCCCAGCCGACTATGCCTTTCGAACTCTTTGATGGCGCCGTCCTTGAAGGCTTCCTGATTAATTGGGTCGGACGGGTCCGGCGTGACGATATAGCTGCGCTTCTGTAGCTCCAGCGCCCTTTCCAGGCTGTTTACCTTAATCTCACCGCCGATGCACTTGGCTCCCTGCCCCCACTTAAGCTCGATGGTGTCCAGTCCGTGCTTCTTATGGACGTATTCGGCCACGCCCAGACGCGTATCTTCGACATTCATCTGCACCAGGAGTTCACCGTAGCCCTGGTGATAGCGACGGTACGTCTCGATGCGGCGGTCCATGTCCGGCGCCGAAACAACCTTACCGTTCTTATCTCGCACCAGCTGCGGGTCGATGCCGCAGACGTTTTCGCCGCAGACAAGTGTTACGCCGCTGATGGCCGCCCCGATGGCGAAGTGTTCCCAGTTTTTACGGGCAATCTCGGTGGAGCCCAGGGCGCCGGTAAAGATGGGCGTCTTCATTTTAACCTTGATGTCCCAGCCGTATTCCGTCTCCGTGTTCACCGATGGGAAAGTAGCTGTGTCCGGGTTGCCGTCAATCCCCTCGGGTAGACCCCTTGCCCCCAGGGCATACCCCTGGATATTAAGGTGTGAGTAATCTACCGGGTAGTCTTTATCGCCTCCGGCGGTAATTTCCCCGAATGGTCCGGGATAAATAAGTTCCCTACCCCTGAAAGTAGCTTTGAATACCTCGCAATTACCGGTGCAGCCGTCGATACAGCGGGTGCAGAGTCCGCTCATCGGCACGACGCTGCGACTGCGGTTGGCAGTGCGGGTGGCATCATTGGAATTGGGGCGTTGTAAGTTCATTCTTTTTCCTGACTCCTTTCAGAATTTTATATATTTAAGGTAATCCCCTCTTACATTCAGACGGATACTTCCCAGAATCTTTCCAGGTCACGGTAATCGATAACGGCTTCATGGAACTTAACCATGTCTTCATATTCCATGACCGTGCTCATGCCCATGTTATCGGCTCTGATACCGACTTCCTCGGCGGCGGCTATCGGGTTCAGGCCACCGAGCAAAATCATCCCCATTTTATTAAGTCCTACCGGCATCTCACATACCGGTTCGCTGGTATTGCCGATAGTAACCAGGCCATTAAATCCGGCTTCTTCTAAGTCCGCAAGGACATTAATGGCTACGGTGCGGCATATAGCCGGGATTTCTCTAAAGTTGGCCAGTATCTTGCCGTCTCCGTTCCGTGCGGCTTCCCCGACCGATGTCATACGGGCATTTATAAAGATGTCCGATGGGTCCAGGGAACACCCGGAATAATCGATAAGCTCCGCGAAACGTAGGGGCTGTTTGTTTCTTACCTGCAATATCCCGCCGAACCGCGAGTCCATGGGCACACCCGCCTTGAGTAATGAGCCGTTGAAAATAATACTGCACATCGTGGCCAGCCCGATTTTACCCGGAGGTATCGTCACCTCTCCCAGCTGTTTACCCTCTGATGCTATAGCTACGCGGTCGCTTGTGCAGTAACCGTTGTCGAAAGCCGGTTTCATCGCTTTCAGAGCGCGTTTAAAGTCTTCTCTGTTGAAAAGCGAAATATTAACCGGCACCAGACCGGAGCGTTTTTTCGGGTCGAAAGTGGTACGGAAAGACAGATTTTCTATTTTAGAAATGGCAAAACCGACCTTATCCTTTACCAGGGCAGACCGTACTTCTTCCATGCCTTTATCGGTAAGGACTCGCCCGTCGCGCTGCCCCATCAGGTAGGTCAGCCCGCGTTCATCCATGAGTCGGAGATGATATCTCACTGCCCTTTCGCCAAGCTCGAAGCCATACTCTTTCAGATGATTGGCAATGACCCTGGCTCCGAGTGACTCCGTAGATTCACTAAGAATCCTTAGAATTGCAAGCTCTTTACGTTCGACGCTCTGTGATTCAAATGACATGATAAAATAATAAGGTAATAGGAAACCGTTTTCCGTATTTTACAATTTTTACTGAATCTTTGTCAAGACTTATATTTCCTGCTTCAGGCGTGACAAATGGCACGCCGAATGTGATAAAAAGGCATAATGAATGGCAGATTATTGACAAATGTCCAATTTCATTCTATAATGCATGGTTGTATGTAGCAATTAAGATGAACCCTCGCTTGCAATAGCTTATGGAGGTTATAGTGGAAGGACTTAAGAGAAAAGTCAGAGAACTGCGCAGGAAGAAGGGATGGGCACAGGAAGACCTGGCCAGGGAAATAGGGGTCAGCCTATCGACGGTACAGCGATGGGAGACAAAAGGCGGTAACCCTACCCGACTGGCCAGGAGGGAACTGAAAAGATTTTTTCTTGGGGCGGGTATTAGTGTAGACGACGGTATAATGTAGAGCCTTTGGGCTTCCCCTGGCGGTTACGGGGGGATATGAAGACGTAGAAATAAATATATATTGCATTTATTTCTGTAATGTTATGTAAAATATGCCCTAATAAAGTGGTCGGGGTGAGAGGATTTGAACCTCCGACCTCAGCGTCCCAAACGCTGCGCGCTAAACCAGGCTGCGCCACACCCCGACGGTTATAGTATAACCGAGCGCCGATTGCGGCGCAATAGTATGGGGGGTAAAAAGAAAGAGGGGCGAAAGCCCCTCTTGAACTTCCGTTTTATTTCATTTATTCACGGCAGTCGGGGCAGACATCGTAATCTGAAAGTGGTGTCCCCGATGTTTTGGCGATGTACTCTACCTGCTTTTCCGGAGCCCAGTATTGCCCGCAGACGGGGCATTTCTTCAGCTTGAACTCCATCCTGTTGTGGGGCCATTTGATGACCCGGGTGCCTCTCCTGTCCTCCATTGTAATGGCGCCCGTGGGACAGCTGTAAGCACAGGAGCCGCAGCCGATACAGGCTTCGGTAAAATCCTCGTTAAACGGCGTGGTAATTTCTCTTTCCACGCCACGCTTCGCCAGGCTGATAGCCGCCACGCCGACCACCTCCTCGCAGGTGCGTACGCAGTTGCCGCAGAGGATGCACTTGTTATTGCCCTTTTGCTTGGCGAAACGAGTTTTCGTAACTCCGACCTTCTCTGCTAAATCCTTGATTACCTCGGAGTCCGGGCAGCGCGCCAGCAGTAGTTCGAGAAGCATCTTGCGGATTTTCTGGATTCTCTCGGTATCTGTCTGAACGGTAAGCCCCTCTTCCACCTGATAGATGCATGATGTAACCAGTCTCTCTCTGCCTTTAGCGGTCTTTATTTCCACCAGGCAAAGCCGGCAGGCGCCGTAGGGAGCGACGGCCTCGTTCTCGCAAAGTGTCGGTATATAGATATTATTATCGCGGGCGGCATACAGTATTGTAGTGCCCTCTTCGGCTGTAATTTTACGTCCGTTTATCGTTAAATTCACCATTTTCATCGTATCCTTACTTTACTTTTACCGCCTTGAGATTGCAGACGCCGGCAGGGCATATCTTATCCTTGATATGAGCTTCATACTCGTCGCGGAAATATTTAATCGTGCTTAGAACGGGGTTGGGCGCCGTGCTTCCCAGGGCGCAGAGCGCGGCATCGATAATCGTAGCCGAAAGCTCTTCCAGCAGCTCGATGTCTCCCTTTTTCCCACGGCCTTCCGTGATACCGGTTAGAATACCTTTCATTTGCCGTAATCCCTCGCGGCAGGGAAGGCACTTACCGCAGGACTCTCCCTCCAGGAAGGAGACGAAATAGTTGGCGATGTTGACCATGCAGGTCTTATCGTCCATGACAATCATGCCGCCGGAACCCATCATGGAGCCGACCTTATTAAGTTCATCGAAATCCACCGGCAGGTCGAGCAGGCTTTCCGGTATAACGCCGCCGGACGGGCCGCCGGTCTGGACGGCTTTAAATTTCCTCCCCTTGGGAATGCCCCCGCCGATTTCGAAAATTATTTCTCGCAGGGTAATGCCCATCGGCACCTCGACCAGCCCCGTATTGGTAATATTGCCCACCAGCGAGAATATCTTGGTGCCCTTGCTGTTCTCGGTGCCTATCTGACGGTACCAGTCGGCGCCGTTGCTGATTATCAGCGGCACGTTCGCCCATGTCTCGACATTATTAAGGTTGGTCGGCTGTCCCCAGAGTCCCTGGTCCGAGGTATGTATATACTTGGCTCTGGGTTCCCCTACCCTGCCTTCCAGCGAGGCTATTAAAGCGGTGGACTCTCCGCAGACAAAGGCGCCGCCGCCTCTCTGTATCTTAATGGTGAAATCGAACCCCGAACCTAAAATATCCTTACCCAGCAGACCCTGGTCTTCCGCCTGCTGGACGGCCGTCCGCATATGCCTCACCGCCATCGGGTATTCGTTGCGGATATAGACGTAGCCCTGATTGGCACCGATAGCATATGCGCCGATTATCATTCCTTCCAGGACACTGTGCGGGTTGCCTTCTACGACGCTCCTGTCCATGAAAGCGCCGGGGTCGCCCTCGTCGGCGTTGCAGATAACGTACTTCGTTTCGCCTTTCGCCTTTCGGGTATTTTCCCACTTGTTTGCGGTGGGGAAACCGCCGCCGCCGCGTCCCCGCAGTCCCGCCTTTTTCACCTCTTCTATAATCGCTTCGGGCGTCATCTTGAGCGCCTTTGCCAGCGCAGCGTAACCGCCGATTGCCAAATAATCATCGATTGAAGTCGGGTCAATCAGACCGTTATTCCCGATGACGAGTCGCTTCTGCAGCTTATAAAAAGGCACGTCCTGTTCGTAGGTTACCTTTTTATCCGTTTTTCGGTCGGTATACAGCAATCTCTGAACGACATTACCCTTGCCGATAGTCTCGGTAATTATCTCGGGAACGTCTTTCGGTCTGACCCGCTGGTAAAAAATGTCCCGGGGCTTAATAACTACCAGGGTACCTCTCTCACAGAATCCGGGGCAGCCGATGCTTTTTATCTCTACTTTGGCGGACAGGTTTTTCTGCTTAAGACCCTCATAAAAGGCAGCCGTTACATCTTTACAACCTAAGGCCTGGCATCCGGTCCCGTTACATATGGTAATAACAGTTTTGTTCGGGTCCCGTTTTTTTATTATTGCTTTTCTAAGGGCCTCCAGTTCGTTCGGGGATTTTAATTTTGCCACTGGATATCCTCCACTGATTAGTTATAGTCCTTGAGCACGGGGGCAACCGCCTCCGGCGTCATCTCTCCGTGATAGTCTTCTCCGATAATTACCATCGGGCCGAGAGCACAGGCGCCGACGCAGTTGACCGTTTCCAGAGTGAACTTAAGGTCTTTGGTAGTCTCGCCTCTTTTAACCTTCAGCTCCTGCTCGATTTTCTCCAGCACCTTTACGGCGCCCCGGACATGACAGGCCGTGCCCATACAAACGTTAATCAGGTGACGCCCTCTCGGTGTCAGGCTGAACGCCTTGTAGAAGGTGGCGACGCTGTAGACCCGGCTTAGCGGGACGCCGAGACCTTCGCTGGTCTCCTGTAAGGCCTCTTTGGGCAGGTATCCTACTTCCGCCTGGATATCCTGCAGAATGTCCACCAGCAGCGATTTATCGTGCTGATGCTTTTGCAGCGCCTTTTTTGCCTTTGCTTTTAGCTCTTTTGGTGACATTGTTAGCCTTCTCCAATATCTTTTGATATTCCAGTTCCACTCTATCCTGTATCTGCTGAATAAGGTCATCGCTCAGGTGGCGGAACCTGCCCTGTATTTTCAGGTAGTCCTTAACCGGTCTTAGCCTGGGCAGGTCGATGCTCATTTTATATACGCCGTTTTCCACCTCGTAGAGAGGGAAAACGCCCGTCTGTACGGCCAGGCGCGACTGACGGTTAACCGTATCCGTGGCGCTCCGCCAGCCGGTGGGGCAGACCGAGAGGATATGGATGTAAGCCGGCCCGGGTGTGTCCACGGCCTTGCGGACCTTCGCCATAAGGTCGAAAGGATACCCGTGAGTGGCGGTGGCCACATACGGTATGTTGTGGGCCGCGGCAATTTCCGGCATGTTTTTCTTCCAGCTGAACTGTCCGAAACTTTTCTTGCCGGCTGGGGAAGTAGTGGTGGCCGCCCCGAAAGGCGTCGCCGAAGACCTCTGGATGCCGGTATTCATATAAGCCTCGTTATCGAAGCAGATATAGGTAAAATCGTGCCCTCTTTCCAGGGCTCCGGAAATCGCCTGCAGGCCGATATCGCTGGTGGCGCCGTCGCCGCCGATGGCGACCACTTTAGTGTTCTCCGGCACCGCTATTCCCTTCCTCTTCATGGCTTTATAGCCTGCCTCGATGCCGGAAGCCACCGCCGCCGCGTTCTCGAACAGTGTATGTATCCAGGGCAGGTGCCAGGAGGTAAGCGGTAGCTGCGAGGCGAAAATCTCCATGCAGCCGGTAGCGTTGACGACGATAACGTTATTATCGAGGGCTTTGAACGCCTGCCGCATCGCCAGGGCTTCGCCACAGCCGATGCAGGCACGGTGACCCGGCGCAAAGTTCTCCTTTTTCTTGATAAGTCGAGGTACGAAAACCGCGTATTTTTCCATTATTCCCTCACCCCGTAAATCTCGTATTCGTTCTTGCTTCCCGTCCGGGCAATCTCGGTGCCTTTCTTGATAATGTCTTTGAATCCCGCCACGGTTATATCTCTGCCGCCGAGTCCGCCCACGAAGCTGACAATCCTGGGCTTTTTCGCTTGGTCGTAGAAGGCTGCCTTGACCTCGGAGGCGACCGGTCCGCCCGGCCCGCCGAAGGATATAGCCCTGTCCAGTACGATGAGTACATCGGCGTCCTTAACGGCTTCGCGCAGCTCCTCGAAGGGGAAAGGCCGCCACAGACGTAACCGTATCTGTCCTACGTTTTGTCCCTCGGCTACCATCTCATCGATGGCTACCGAGGCTGTCTCGCCCACGCTCCCCATCGTCATAAGGACGACTTTAGCGCCGTCGCTATGGTGCTTCTCGACGGGTGAGTACTTCCTCCCGAAGGCCTTATTGAATTTATCCCAGACCTCTACTATCACCTTTTTGGAAGCCCTTATATTCATTTCCTGCGCCCATTTTGTTTCCGTAAAAATAACCGGCGGGGCAAAGTCCCCCATGGCCACCGGCTTATCCGGATTTAACGGCAGCGGGAACTTATAAGGAGGCAGGAACTTATCGACTTCGCTCTGTTCCGGGAATTCTATCGGCTCGATGACATGCGTCAGGGTAAAGCCGTCCAGGTGGACCATCACCGGCAGCAGCACGCGTTTGTCCTCGCCGATGCGGAAGGCGCAGATGATGTTATCCACACACTGCTGCCCGTTTTCTGCCATTATCTGTATCCAGCCGGTGTCCCTGACCGACATCAGGTCGGAATGGTCGCACCAGATACTCAGCGGCGCTGATAGAGCCCGGTTGGCTACCGCCATGATAATGGGAAGCCGCATGGGCGCGGCGACATATACTACCTCGTTCATCAGTGCCAGACCCTGACTGGCCGTGGCCGTAAACGTGCGGGCACCACTCGCTGCCGAACCGAGACAGGCGCTCATGGCCGAGTGCTCCGATTCCACCGGTATGTATTCGGCATCGAGTTCACCGTTGGCTACCAGTTCGGCCAGGTGCTCGACGATGTGGGTCTGCGGGGTAATCGGGTAAGCTGCGACGACATCCGGGTTGGCCAGCTTGACCGCATCCGCTATCGCAATAGATACTTCAATACCTACTTTTGTAGCCATTATTCCACCTCCTCTACCATCGTTATCACCCTGGTCCAGCATTCCCGTGCGCAGATGCCGCATCCCTTGCAGTAAAAGAGGTCGGCTTCAAAATATCCATCCTCGTTCTCGCTAATGCACCCTTCCGGACAGTACAGAGCACACAGGCCGCACTTGATGCATTTTGTAAAATCATAGGTCGGCCGCTGTGACCGCCATGTCCCGCTCTCGTACTGACGGGCACTGCCGGGGTCGGCGATGATAGCGCCGATTTCCAGGTCTTTCCAGGTATATTCACTCTCGGATTTAGCCATTTATTGCTCCTCAATTACTACTTCTTCGTAGGCTGTTTCCATGGCTTTGATATTACGTTCTCCCAGCCTGCCGAAACGTTTTTCCAGCGGTGCGTGGACTGACTCTTTCTTAACAACTCCCGTTGTCTTAATGACGGCTCCGAGCACGGTGGTATTGACGATTGGCACTCCCAGTGTCTCACGCGCAATCTTATTGGCGTTTATCGTGGCCACCGGGTATTTAATGCCGAACTCGGACTTTATTTCCCTGGCTGTTTTCCTCGTGTTAATAATAACCTTGCCGCCCTTTTTCAGGCCGGAAGTGACATTGACTTTATCGAGGAGACCCGGGTCAAGCACCACGACGACATCCGGTTCGGTTATATCCGCCCTGATTTTGACCGGCTTCCTGGCATCTATCCGGTTAAAAGCCTGCACCGGCGCTCCCCGGCGCTCCGGCCCGAAGCTGGGGAAAGCCTGCGCATACTTGCCTTCGCTGATGGCTGCCTGCGCCAGCAACTCGGTAGAGGTAACCGCGCCCTGGCCGCCACGTCCGTGCCATCGTATCTCTATGAGGCTATTTTCTTTCGTCATTTTTTACTCCGTATACTAAAAACGCCCCTGGAGCGACTTGAACGCTCGCACCCGGCTTCGGAGGCCGGCGCTCTATCCACCTGAGCTACAGGGGCCAATTGCTAATATGATACTATATACTCTGAAGTTTGCGCAACTATAACCGTCGTATTTTTTATGCATAGCGCAGGATAAGCATCAGGTGGCTGATGCCTACGACGATGAGCATGGGCGGCAGAGAGTATTTCAAGAATCTGCCCCAGCTGATGCGGTAGCCTTCTTTGTTGGCTACCGCCGTGCCTACCACATTAGCCGAAGCCCCGATTGGTGTCGCGTTGCCGCCGAGGTCTGTCCCCAGCGCCAGCGACCAGGCGAGTGTCGGCAGGCTCATCGCTTCCACCACCGAAAGCTCTTTGATGATGGGCACCATGGTAGCGGCGAAGGGGATATTATCAACAATTGCCGAGGCGAAAGCGGAAATCCATAAAATAAACGGTATGGCGACGGCGATTTTACCTTCGGACGCATCCCCGATAAACCGGGCAATTATTCCCAGCACGCCAGTCTCTTCAAGTCCGCCCACGCAGATAAACAGGCCGAGGAAAAAGAGCAAAGCCTGCCAGTTGACCCCTTTAAATACGTGCTTGATATCTTTAATGTCGGTCAGCAATGTCAGGATGGCGGCAATCACGCCAATAAGAGCTACCGATAGGCCGGTCTCGGCATGGGTCACGATAAGTATTACCGTAAATATGAAGATACCCGTATCTATCATGAACAAACGGCGGTTATTTATGGCGGAACTGGGCAAGGGGCACACCTTCATCATTTCATCGGGGTTGGTATTCTGTTTCAGGCTTTTACGGAAGATGAAGTAAAAGTAAACTAGGGCAAAAGCCATGCAGATCCAGGCAATGACGCCGGTATTAACGGCGAAATCGAAGAAATTATAGCCGAGGGCGGTGCCGATGATGATATTGGGCGGGTCGCCGCTCATAGTGGCGCTGCCGCCGGTGTTGGCGGCGAAAATTTCAGCTACTATCACCGGCACGGGGTCGAACTTGAAAAGTCGTGCTAGTTCAATGGTTACCAGGCTCAAGAAAAGCAGCACGGTGATACTGTCGATGAACATGGACAGGAAACCGGAGATAAGCATAAATAACACCAGCAATGGAATTACCTTGCACTTTACCAGGCGTGCAGCGTAAAGACAAAGCCATCTGAAAAACCCCACCCTCTCCATGCCGGCGACCATTACCATCATACCGCCGATGAAGATAATAGTCTGCCAGTTTACCCCGTATGACTCGACGTGCTCCTCGCCCGGCACCCAGAAATGCCATTGCCCCAGCTGCTCAAGGTTCAGCACGCGCCAGACAGATTCCGGGTTTTGCATAACCACCAGAAAGACGACCACTATCATAAGGGCCGCGCCGATAAGAGCCGGGATATAACGGGGCGCTTTATCGCTGACGATTACAGCGAGCATTATGGCGAAGATAGCTATAGCCAGAATTTGTGTTATTGATAACATTAAATCGATAATCTAGGAGTCTGATATGACATTCCATTTTAACAGGAATCGGAGGTTACTGGCAATCTTTCCCCCGCCCCTGCAATTCTCTGTCCTTACCCCACCTAAATTGAGAGGTTTATGTAATTGTGTTAAGCTACTGTTAAGTGTTTATCAAAGCACGGATAATAGAGGTACATCTTGGTCTGGCTTAAGCTAATTATCTGCATACTGTTGATATTCTTTTCCGGGCAGAGGGTAGCCAAGTACGGCGATATTATTTCGGAAAAAACCGGTATCGGGCAGGTGTGGATGGGGGTTATCGCCATAGCGCTGATAACTTCACTGCCGGAATTCTTTACCGGCATCAGCGCCGTAACCCTGGTTGACGCCCCTGACTTAACTGTTGGCAATCTCATCGGTGCTAATGCCTTCAACCTTTTTAACCTGGCCCTGCTCGATATCTTCCACAGGGATGGTTCAATCATGGCGATAGCCAGCCGGGTGCACCGGCTGACCGGCTGGTTCAGTCTTGTGTTGATAATAATCGTGGCTGTTTCTATCTTCATCAGCTCGCGGTTCTCCGCCATGTCCCTTGGGTGGATAGGATGGTATACTCCCGTCATCATTCTTTTCTATCTGTTCTCAATGCGTCAGATATTTTCTTATGAAAAAAAGCACCTGGCGATGAAAGAAGCCAGCCCCTATCACGTTGAGATGTCTTTCAAGCGAGTCTATATCAACTTCTCTATCTCGGCGGTTATAATTATAGGAGCCGGCATCTGGCTGGCGACAATCGGAGATGAGATTACGCAGGTGACCGGATGGGGACAGAGCTTCGTGGGTAGCCTTTTCCTGGCTTTTACCACTACCCTGCCGGAAATAACGGTCTCCTTTACCGCCATGAGAATCGGCGCCGTCGATATGGCGGTGGCCAACCTGATTGGCAGCAACCTTTTTAACCTGACCATTATACCCGTAATCGACCTTATTTACGGGAAAGGCCCTATATTGGCAAAGGTCTCGGAGGGGCAGCTTTTCACCGCCGGGGCGGTTGTTGTAATGTCTCTTCTCTTTATAGCCGGGCTCCGTTTTAGAACGGGAAGATTCTTACGTTTGAGCTGGTTTAATATCAGTTTGATTGTATTATTTCTGGTCAGCGCTTACTTGAGTTTTATCATGGCCTGAACGGATGTATAATAGCGGGAAAAAGCGTCGAGAGGGAAAAATCTTGCAGAAATTAAAAGCGGTAATTTTAGTGGGCGGCCCGGGGACGCGTCTCCAGCCTCTCACCAGCGATAGACCAAAGTCTGTTTTGCCGGTGCTGAACAGGCCTTTCATGGAGCACGTAATATCTTTTCTCAAGCATTACGGCGTCGAGGAAGTAATCCTGACGCTGAACTATCTACCGGATGTCATTCGCGGTTATCTGGGAGATGGCAGCCAGTATGGCGTGCGCCTGACCTATTGCCTGGAAGAAGAGCCGTTGGGTACCGCCGGGGCCGTAAAGAACGCCGGCGCTTATCTGGATAACACCTTCATCGTCATGAACGGCGATGTATTTACGGATGTAGACCTGGCCGATATGCTTGCTTTTCATAGGGATAAAAACGCCGAAGCTACCATATATCTAACGCGTGTGGAGGACCCCAGCGCTTTCGGCGTGGTGGAGACCGATAGTGGAAAAAGGGTAAAACGATTTATAGAAAAGCCTCCTCTGGCCGAAGCGACGACTAACTGGATAAATGCCGGGATATACATCCTTGAGCCGGAAGTCCTGGAACATATCCCGCCGAATACTCACTATATGTTTGAAAAAGGGCTTTTCCCACATCTTCTGGAAATGGTAAAACCGGTGTATGGTTATCCCTACCGGGGTTACTGGCTGGACATGGGAACACCGGGAAAATATTTCTCTCTGAATATTGACCTCATGTTATCGAAAATAGCCAGCCCGCTGGTTTCTATCCCGGGGGATAATGGTGTATATAATGGCAGTGGTATTGATGATGTAGATATAGACCCTGCGGCGTTAATTACGTCGTCGGTGATGATTGGCGGCGGAAGCCGTGTAGAACAGGGGGCGAACGTCAGGGGGCCGGTAGTTATAGGGCGAGGCTGCCGTCTGGAAAAAGGTGCCAGCATCGAAAACACGATATTGTGGGACAATGTTTCTATCGGGGCCGGCGCTAAGCTTAATCGGTGTATTGTCAGCAGCGACATGACTATAGGTAGTAACCAGCAGATTGTAAATAGTATCGTCACTCCTACGGGAACGGCGGAGTTATTACAGGTTTAACATATTTATTGCCGATTTTATAATAAAGGAGCGTTTATGCCAGCAGATACCCAAAAAAGCGCTAAAGCGGAAAAGCGAAAACCCCGGGAGATAACGTTCAAATGTCAGCAATGTGGGAACCGGAGGCCGATTCAAGAAATGACGAGTGTTACCAGATTCCGGCCGGTATTGATTGTATGCCAGGATTGTGCTAAAGAAATGCGTTAATTTTCATTACGATATTATTACGATTTTAGGGAGGTGGTTTAATGGCTGAAGAGCTGGGTAGAATAGAAAAGCCTCCGGTAGAGGATTTCAAAAAAGGCAGGAAGCTGTACTTCATTCCGCTTATTTACGGCGGCGAGGATATGGCGGAAGACTACCTTGTAAAACTCAACAAATACTGGGAGCAGGTAGAAAAGCAGGTAGAGGAATTGACCTCTAAGCTTGGCCTCGTGAACAGGATATACCACGAGTTGATTGCGATATCCGGAGATGAAGGCAGCAAGACTGTCAGAGAACTAAGTGAACGGAGTTATAAAATCGTTCAGAATTGCCTGGAAAAGAAGGCGCAACTGGAAGCAGTCGAGGATAGTGATATCCTGACGGAATTTATGGACTGGAGCCGGTGCCTGATAATAGGCCTGCAAAACCCGAAGGTGGTATCCAGGGTCTACGAATCTTATACGGAAATCGGTAAAAAGAGAAACGAATATATCGCGCAGAAAATCAACGAAACGTTAAAAGAGAATGAAATCGGGATATTGCTCATGAGGGAGAACCATCAGGTGCAATTCCCGTCTGATATACAGGTATTCTATGTAGCCCCGCCCGCCCTTGACGAGATAAAGCGTTGGCTTAGAGAGGGTGAAAGTAAGAAAGACCAGAAGCCCGAAAAGAAATGATTGATTATCTTACCTAGCGGGCGTATACTTGCTTGCGCCTGACCTTGGGTAGTTTCACTACCGGGGTTAGGCGCCTGGAATATACGGCGCTGCACTGGAGACAGGTTATGTAAACTCCTTCGGAATCACGTTCCAGAAACAGGTCGCCGCCGCACCGCTTACAACCCTTGAACTTTACGATATTCAACATTTCGCCTCCCATCCTGATGAATGCTGCCTAAACCTCCGCTTTTTAATTTTCACTGGCAGGAATATGGAATCGTGGTGTATTTTACGTTTCCTGCAATTGATGCATTCGCCTTAATTGTAAGTATTGTAAAAAAGCGGCATCACAGCGATATCACAAAATATGCCCTGAACATCACAAAATCGTCACAAATGCGGTTTTCGTACAAAACGTAAACGTTTGCTTTGACAATCTGAATGAGAATGGACTAGAATTTGTCCGTTAGTCTCACGCTTAAAAATTTCAGATTTCAGGAGGTAAATCATGGCGGGAAAGTATGATAAGTATATCCATCATCCGCCCCATATTCAGATTAAAGTTAAGGAAGATAACAGTGTCGTTTTCGACGGCCTGATGCTAGGTCACCAGCAGCTGGGCTACGGCCTGACCATCGGCCACCAGTTCGTGAAAAAACCTTTTAAATCGGATAATCCCTGCCATACCCATAATTTCGATGAGTTTCTGGCCTGGTACGGCGGTAACCCGGACGACCCCGATGATTTCGGCGCCGAAGTGGTGCTCTATATGGGCAAGGAGCAGGAGAAATACGTCTTCACCCGGCCCACCATGGTCTACCTGCCGCCGGGACTGCCCCACTGTCCGCTGGAGATTACGCGCGTCGATAGCCCCATTATCCAGATAGAAATCATGCTCGTCGCCGAGGGCGGCACACGGGAGCCTTACTTCGAGCAGGACAAGGGCAAAGTCAACCTGATAGAGGTAATTGACCTGACGCGCCGATAGTCAGTCAGTGAACAGGCTGCTGTCCTGAAAAGAGTGTAAACATGGAGATAGTCTTAGCGGAGGATTCTCACATTCCCCGGATTGTCGAAGTCTGGGAGGAGTTCGCACGTTTCCATGAAGACATGGACCCACGCTATCCCATGGTCGATAACGCCCGTTTTGGTTATGAAGAGCACTTAAAGAATTTGATGGCGGAAGCCGACACTCTTGTCCTCGTCGCTCTTGATAACGGGAAAGTGGTCGGCCTTTCTATCGCGCAAGTCAGGAAGTCATCCCCGGCGTTTAAGCGGGGAAGGTTCGGGTTCATCGACGAAATGGCCGTAAAGGCGGAATACCGCCGCCGCGGCGTTGGAACGCAGATACTGGAAAAAATACTGGACTGGTTCAAATCACGGAATATAGATATGATTGAACTGGACGTTGCCGCCGCGAACCAGGTAGGCTACCCGTTCTGGAAGAAACACGGCTTTCGGGCTTATCTGCACCGTTTATACATGAAAACATAGCGGTATAATTAACCTTAGTCTTCCCGCCAGTCCCAGTCCATGCCCCCTTTAAACACTTGCGAGTTCATCTCGTTGCTGATAAAGAGGTTGGCATCGGGGAAACGTGTTACCATGGCGTAATAAAATCCGGCAACATCGTTCGTATTTGCCAGTTCTTCTTCGGTAGCCACCAGATAGTCCCTGGTAAAGCTGAAACAACTGGAGTCGAATGGCATCCCCGGTTTCTGATGGCCGGGAATAACCACCTCGGCGCCCATTGTCTCTAAACGCTCTAAATCCTGTATCCACTGCTGGCGTTCTTCTGCCGTAACCTCGCAGGTAAACGGGTGCGCCTCGTTAAAAAGAACGTCGCTCCCGTACATGGTTTTTATGGAAGGTATCCAGACCACCGTGTTGTATTTCAAGTCCCCCATTATTTCCGGGATTATCTCGATGCGGTGTCCTTCCAGCTCGAAGTAGTTCTCGGAAAGCGACTCTATATTTACCTGCTTCCTCGGCACGTTGATAACCCCTATAGTCTCTTCCCAGTGCTCGATTTTACCGAAAAACTGATTATTGATAGTCTTTGCTACCGAAGGGAGCGCTATAACCCGGGCTTCCGGGAAAGCATCTGCAATGGGACCAAGGCCGAAGTAATGGTCGGGATGCGCGTGAGTCACGTATATCGTTTTGAGGTATTTGCCCGTTTCCAGTATTTCTGCGACAACTCTATGGGCATTTGATAAAGTCCACTGCGTATCGATGAGAGCGGCATCGGTCTTTCCCATCACGATTACGGAAGCGACCTCAAAACCGCTTTCGTCGCTGTAGAAGACCTTCGTAGCGGGTAAACTCGGCCCGTGTTTGTTAATTCTAACCTCCATAGATTAGCCCTCCAAAAAACAATTTTTCTCAGTTTACCAAGCAGGGTACTTATATTGCAAGGATTTATCAGCATTCTAATTTGTCCCCTTCACCCCTTGCTCTATCTGTGCATTATACGTTACAATTTCTTAGCCGCGGAGAGGTGTCCGAGTGGTTGATGGTGCCGCTCTCGAAAAGCGTAAAAACCACACCTGCAAAGCTAACAGCCTTTAATACTAACTTCCAATTCGCCCCACTTAAAGTGACGAAGCATGATTATACTTTATGACGGAAAGTTAGAGAGTTACCCGTCGGCGTTTAATTGCACTTATACGCCAACAGAATTTTAGTGCTATCTGATTTGAATATCTGAGGCATGCGCAAACTCGGCCGAATGCCGATTTTGGTCATGGGGAAATTAATGAAACAACTCAATAATTCCAGTGATTAAGAGGAAAAGCAATCCAATTCGAGCCAATACTCTTGGATTTCTACCTGGGTCAGGATTAGGGTCAGTAGTCAAGAACCATGTTAAGAATTTAGTCAACCCAATTGAAAATTCTAGTATGGCAACGCCGTAAAATAGACCGAGAGTAAGTGGCACCAGAATAAGTGGCATTATCGATGATTTAACAGTTATGATGAAAATTATGATTGTCAAGATACCTAAGCACACGCTGCTGAATGCAATAGACGAACCTAAACTTCTCCCGGATAACCGCAACACAAGATGCATTACAAACCATTGCGTAGCCAATCCAATAATAAAGCCAGTCATGAATATCGGCACCCAGACAATATTGAAGTTAGAACTAGTCTGAGAATCCTTCCACACTGAGTATATAATCCACCCTAATATTCCAGCGATCGCTAATACCGCAGCAAATACAAAGGTCTTCCGGATATTAGACAGCGTTAGAAAATTGCGTAGCGTTTTATTTATTCGGATCGTGGTATCTTTCGATATTATCAGATCCGAACCAATTAGAAGCCCAGAAATCAAAGCTAAGATTTTGCTTGCAAAATATATCACTAGCCTCTCCAATAATCTTGCATTTGTGCAGGGTTCTATTAGTTTATAGAGGCGAGTGGAGGGTGTCAACTTTATATGACCTAATGCTCGGCGCGACTTTCAAGCCAGAAACTTAGCTCACAGGCGTATAATAGCGGTTAAACGCTAATTCCAGATTGCACGAAACTGATATTTGTGTAACCTTGCAGTATCCAACAAAAAGTCAACTTGCTCACTACGAAGAAAAAACTATTATGTCGGTAATCCTGAGGGCTGGGGGATAACTGAACAAAAAAAGAAAAGCCTCTCAAAATGGGAGGCTTTTAACACTAGCAAAGGTGTTAAATAGCAGTTAATTATGCAGCGCCCGTTTTAAAGCCCGGTGTATATCTGAAACAAACCGCTTGGAAAGATTGGAATTAGGCACGAGCATATCAAAAGCATGACAGCCGCCGGGATACACGTGGAGCTCGGCAGGGACGCCTGCCTCAATTAATCTCCATGAATACTCAATATCTTCCAGTGCGAACAGGTCAAGGTCTCCTACTGTAATGTATGCCGGAGGGAGCCCTTCCAGGTTTGTAGCCCGGAAAGCAGCTGCGTAGCAGGAAATGTCGTCGCTTCCAGGCTCACAACCCAGATATGAACGCCAGCCTATCAGATTATTTTCCCTGGTCCAGAAAAGTGTCTCGGGCAGGGTATCACTGGCGGGAGCGATATTGCAGTCGTTGATCATGGGATAAACCAGCAGTTGATAAATGGTTTTTACCTCAGCCCGGTCACGTGTTAGAATAGCCAGCCCGGCAGCAAGCCCACCGCCAGCGCTGGCGCCTCCGATCGCGATACGAGAGCGGTCTATCCCCAATTCATTGGCATGGGCTGACAACCATTTCAAAGCAGCATAACAGTCTTCCAACGGAGCTGGATAAGGATGCTCCGGAGCCAACCGGTATTCTACTGACACGACAACACATTCTCCGGCTAATGTGAATTGTTTTGCTGTAAAATCTTCCTGGTCAATATCCCCGAGCATATAACCGCCACCGTGAATCCAGAGCAGTGCGGGGAGCAATCCTGGCTGGATTTCCGGCCGGTAGATTCTTACCGCGACGTCGGGAGAGCCCTGCAGCCCCGGGATTCTCCGGTCTTCGGTAATAACGCCGGGAATATCTGGCATCTGTGTTTTCATAGCTGCCATCATCTGTTTCGAAGCGGCACGTGCAGCAGGCAAATCATCAAAAGACATAGGCGGCATCTGGGATATCATCATCTTAATTGGATCTTTAAGTTCAGGATCTAAGAACTCGGTCAAATCACGTTTCATTTGCTGATTCCTTATGTTAGATTGGCATATTATAAAAAAGCCTTAGGGACAATCGTTCACCCTAACAACCCTGTTCACTTCTATAAATAATATCATCCTGAATTTCCGGCGAAAGCATTACAAAGTAGGCGCTGAAGCCTCCCACTCTAACCACCAGGTCATGGTGCTTTTCAGGATGAGCTTTGGCATCAAGTAATTCTGCGGTATCCACCAGGTTGTACTGAATATGCTGCCCGCCATTCCTGAAGAATGTATCGGTGAGCACAGCTAGTTTTTCCCGGCTTTCCGGGCTTTGCATGACCGTCCCTGAAAATTTTTGGTTCAGACATGAAGCGTAGGACTCTTTAAAACCCGCTTTGAGCGCCGACCTGATTACACCGGTGGGCCCAAGCTTATCCATTCCTCGCATAGGCGATATCGAGCCGTCGTTTAACGGTTCCTTTGATTTACGTCCGTTGGGGAGTGCGCCTATACCCAGACCTCCGAAATAATGCCAGGACAATCCCTCACGGGAGATTTTACAGGGTACATTAAACGGGTTTTTATACGACATGATTACACTGCCGGAAAATATACCTACGTCACGAACCATCAAATCTGCCTCATCGATATCATTACCGAACTTGGGCGCCGCCAGGCACATCTGTCTTATTTCCTCACCTCTCTCGCCCTCGAAGTTGGTATCAAGAGCATTCAAGAGTTCATCCATGGTCAGTTTTTTCTCGTCGAATACCAGTTTCTTGACGCCTGTAAGAGAATCTGCCGTGTCTACAATGGCCCGGTCACTGATACCATAACTATGGTTCGAGTCCGTAATAAGAAGATCCTGCCCTTTCTCCAGGCACCCGGGTCCTGTAATGCAGGAATTAAACGGAAAACGCAGATATTGCGGTTCAATACTCTGGGCTAGAGTGCCGAGCCATAAAACCCGGTTGACAACGAATTTATACTGTTGTTTAAATGCTTCGTATAAATCTCCAAAGGTCTTGAAGTGCCGCGGGTCGCCGACATCGATACCGACCTTTTTACCGGTTATTTGCGATACCCCCCGGTGAAGCGTGAGATCCAGAATCAGCGCTACGTTTACCGCCCCTTTGCCTTCACTGCCGTTGTGGTCAACTTTAGTTGGAAGAATCGGCGTCACGCAGCCTTGACCATACCAGTTCCTCGCATCCTCTACGGGTGTTCCATCATTTAAAAAGCTCTCGACAACATAATCACTATTTTCAAACAGGGGTATGCCGCCTTTTGTCTTTACATTCGTCTCCAGTGCCTTAAGCAGCAACCATCGAGGTATTTGCGAGTGCCAATTAAGCAAGACAGTCGGTGATGATAGCTTTATTAGTCCTATCATATGGAGCAAGAGATAGCTCAACGTATTCGAGGCGTCTTTCCCGTTCCTGTCTACGCCGCCGATATTTATACTATTGATGCTATAACTGAATTGGTGGGTTTCCTGCTGGGTTTTACCAACCGGGGCCACGACTTTCATACCCCAGAGCGTCAATGCGTTTCCCAGAAGTTCCGCGGCTCTTTCCAGCGTTAACCCCCCCTCGCGAATGTCCTTTTCAAAATATGGCTTCAGATACTGGTCGATTCTACCGACTAATAGAGGATACATTGCCTCCAGTCCTCTGCCAACCATGATGAAGTTCATACACTGAAGAGCCTCATGAAACGTGCGTGCCGGGTTCTCCGGCACACGTTCACAAATCCCGGCAATCTCAATAAGCTCGTTTTTTCTTTCAGGATTAGTCTCTTTCTCGGCCATGTGGTATGTAAGCTCGGCGTATCTATGGGCATAATTTATCATCGCCTCACAGACAATGATGGCAGACTGCCAGAAATAGAGCTTGTTTATATCAGTCTCCTTCATTTCTTTAAACCGCGTAAGACCGGCTTCAGCTTCTTCGATCATACCGCGCATGCCTTTTGATAGCACCTTCTCCCACATTGCTTTATTGGTTACACCTGGAAAGTACCCGGAATCCGGAGTAGGGTCGCTGCCTTTTGCGTCGGTTATGTCCTGTGCCCAGGTACCCACTACGGAGTACCACGCGTCTTTGACATGGTCTGGCGCCGTCTTCCCTGCGAAAAAGCGTGAGCATTCCCTTAATATATCCTTTTTTTCTTTTGCAGTTGTTCCCTGAAATAACATCCCTCGGCTTAAGCTATTTCCCTCGTCCCAGAGCCCGGGAATAGAGTCTCCGGTTTCATCCACAAACACCGGCGCGCCGATAAGATGTTCCGTTTCCCTGCCCACTAATATATCAAAATCGCTGATAGCTATAGGGACACCTTCCAGCACTTTCTTGAACAGTTTGGCGCGGCGGAGTTCGATGTCTTCCCCCTCTGTCTCCTTCCAGGACTCCATCGCCAGTCTGGCCCGGTCAACGGAGATTATCCTCGGGGCGCTGAACATGGCGTCCTTCAGCTGAAAAAGCTGCTCACTTAGCTGTAAGTTATCAATCCTTTTCAGTAAGGCTTCATCGGTATTTGACTTTATAACCATAATTTCCTCCATTTTAGTTTACCACAGCGTGCACGGTCTTTTTTCGTATTTAGTTTATATCATCCCGATATCAAACATATTATACCATTAGCCTCAAACGCTTTTTTAACTGATTCCACCTCATCCGGTTCAGGAGACGGAACCTCGGAGAGTAAATATTGCCTATCTAACGATTCATATTTCCCTTTTCCCAGGCGGTGATACGGCATTAATTCAATACGAAGGGCATTATTCCCTAATCCATGTAAAAAATCTGCCGTCTCCTTGATGTTTTGCATATCATCATTAATACCCGGAATCAAAGGCATCCGGAAAAGCATTTCTACCCCGCTTGCGGCTACAATCTTTGCGTTGGAAAGTATCAGATTATTCGGCTTGCCGGTATACTGGCGGTGTTTTTTAGAATTTAGGTGTTTGAGGTCATAGAGTACATAATCAGTGCAAGGGAGGACCTGCCGCAAAGCGGACTCGGCGGCATATCCTGATGTCTCCACGCAGGTGTGAATGCCGGCCCGATGGCATTTTTCAAACAGGTCACATACAAATTGCGATTGCAGAAGGGCCTCTCCACCGGAAACCGTCACTCCGCCACCCGATGCCTGGTAAAACATTTTATCGCGGTTTATTTCATCGAAAACCTCATCGACGTTCATTTGCTTACCGTAGAGTACGATTGCTTTATAAGAACATACCGAACTGCACGCGCCGCAACCCGAGCATCGTTCACGGTCGATACGAGGAAGCTTACCTGCCTCATAAACCAGTGCTCCATCGGGGCATACTTCTGCACACTTGCCGCATTTAGTGCAAAGGGCTTTAATAAACCCGACTTCAGGGTGCGGGGAAATACATTCGGGGTTGCTGCACCACTGACATTCAAGACCGCATCCTTTCAAGAACACTACTGTTCTTATGCCCGGTCCGTCATGGATTGAGTACCCTTGAATATTTGTGACCAAGTTAGACATAATTTAATATCCTGGTTATTTCTTACAGCAGGTTCGGGCATCTCACACCACCTTCTGCGGCAAGAACTGACCGCGGGGTGATTGTTTATCATTTTGTCATCATATCAGGAAGCCAGAGACTTAGATCAGGCACAAATAATACAATAAATAAGAAAATTACCAAGGTAATCAGGAATGGTACTGCCCCTTTGAGAAGTTCGCCTGTTTTTATGTTAAAGACGTTTCGCACAAAAAACAAATTCACTCCCATCGGCGGTGTAATAAGTCCAATCTCCAGGTTTACCACGTATAGTATCCCAAACCAGACCAGGTCAAATCCCAATGTGGTGAGTAAAGGAGCAAAGATAGGTATTGTCAACATGGTGATAGTAATTGAGTCGAAAAGGGAGCCTAAGATAAGATAAAGAATCATTATGGCTATAACAATCACGATGGGAGAGACACTTAAAGACGTAACCAGACCGCCCAGGAAATCTCCCACACCGGCGCTGGCTAACATATAAGAGAAGAACGAAGCCGCAACGATAATGACCAGCATCATAGAATTTACCACGGCTGCTTCTACCATGGCTCGGTATAAGCCTTTCCAGTTGAGATGAAAAACCGCGACGGCGATAATTATTATGACCACACAGCCGATTCCGGCGGCTTCGGTGGGCGTGGCTACGCCAAAGAAAATCGAGCCGATAATAGCCACGATCACTGCAATTACAGGCCAGACCTTTTTCAACGATACCAATCGCGCTATCCAGCCGACTGTGCCTGCGGGGGGACCCAATTTAGGATTTCGCCAGCAAATTATTATCGGTACAATCGCCAGCATGATGGCTAAAAGGGCGCCAGGTAAAATCCCGGCTATTAAAAGATGGCCTACAGAAACATTGGCTATGACCCCATAAATAATTAAGGGAGTACTGGGTGGAATCAACGGCCCGAGAACACCCCCGCACATCATCCCCCCTAGAGCCAGGTTCCTATCGTAGCCGTATCTTTTTAATTCCGGTTCAGCCACTTTACCTACTGCCACTATAGCAGCGCCGCTGACACCTACCGTGGAAGCCAGCATGGCTTCACCCAGGATACTGGCGCTAATCAGCGCGCCGGGAAGGCCGGAGACCCAGTTTCTGGCAACCCTGTAGAGGTCTTCTCCTATAGTGGTCTCGGTGATTACACAGGCCATAAGCACAAATAATGGCAGAGGGGTCCAGGAGTAGTTATAAAATAGTGAAAATGTGGCCAGCCCCATTTTCTGGAGAGCCATAGGTCCAAAAGCGAGAGTCCCAAAGATTACCGCGCTAAATCCCAGGGAAAAAGCAATGGGAACGCCCAGTATCAGAAAAAATACCATAGAGACAATACACAGGATTGCCGCTAGGCCATAATCCATATTCGTCTCCCCATATCTATGCAGCAGTTCAATAAATTACTCTCAACCGGTACTGATTTGTGGTTCTCTGGATGATGTTCTAAAGTGAAGCAGGCCAAGAACTAAACGAATCACCAGAATAAAGCATAAGAATCCGTAGCCTATAGGAATAAAAAGCTTAACCGGGAACAAAGGTACCGGCCAGGTTGATAGGCTATGCTGGCCAATTTCAAGAGCGCGTAAGGCATCGCCAAAGCTTATCCAGGTGATAATACCGAAAAAAGTGATCCCTAAAATCGGGCTGATGATATTCGAGAGAATATTGCGGACATTTTCGGAAACCCGCTCAAGTAGCAAATCGCACCGGAGAAACCGGTCTTGCCTTTCTACGGCAGCCATAGCTATAACAAAACTAAGCAGTAAAAACATCTTGCTAAACTCGTATGAAACGGGCTCCGGGCTGTTGAAAGCATACCGCCTGATGGAGCCGTAGGTTGAAAGAAAAGCCATTATCACTATCAAAGACCCGGCAAAGGCTACAAAACCTTTGTTGATACGTTCAATCCACAGGTCCAATTTCTTCTTGAGCTTTTTACCCATAATTATACCTCTTCACCAGGAATACTTTGGGTTCGTTCTTCTGGCTAATCGGTACTGGTTCAGGCGTACATTCTTCAATCTGCCGGTTACGCCAAACTCCAGCTGCGTAACCGGCAGACCGTTATCAGGATTGTTATTCCATTTCCATGTAAGGATACTTGGCGTTGGCCTCATCAGCTATTTGCTTTATCTTCGCGCCTACATCTCCAAACTCGTCTAACATGGCGAGGGTTCCCGGGTAAGCCAGGTCCTTCCACCTATCGCGTTCCGCTGCAGGCAGGTAGTAGTATTCCACTCCTTCTGCTTCAAGATCATCTACCAGGTCATAAAATAGAGTCACATAATACTGACTTATGTCCTGTGCCAGCGCGCTCATTTCTTCATTCAAGATATCTTTGGTGTCCTGCGGCATTGCTTCGTAAACGTCTGAATTGATATTAATGGAATATAAGGAACCGAGACCGTGGAAAACTGTATAGTATTTGGCAACTTCATATAGTTTAGCTATGAGCATGTACTGGGGAGCCGATGTCTTCGCATCTATTACTCCCTTCTGCAGATTAGAGTAGTCCTCGGTAAAGTCCACAACTATTCCGGAACCGCCTAACGCTTCTATCAGGCCAGCCGAAGGAGGAGTATCGCAGCCGACAATCAGGCCTTCAAGGTCCTCGAGGGTCTTCATTGGCTTCTTCACGGAGAGAAGATTAAGGGTGCCGACGAAAATACAACCCAGTGACCTCTGGTTGGCCCTCTCCTGTAATATCTCACTGTATACGTCCTTGAGACCGATCTCGGCATAAGCATTAGCCTCGCCGTTGTTATACAAAAAAGGTAATTCCGCCAGTCCGAACTCCGGTGCAGTGCCGCCAAAAGCGGCTAGCGGTATTACGCCTCCCTCAACGGCCCCGGTCCTGATGGCATCCAGGCTCTCAGGCATACTAGCCAGTTGTCCACCTGGGAACATCCGCATATCGTAGGCACCGTTGGTGCGGGCGTTGAATCTATCCATCCCTTCCTGGCACCAGTTGGCCAGGTCGTCTCCTGGGGGTACAGGTGTTGTCACCCGTATCAGTACCGCTTCTGCCGCTGGTTCAGGTTCCGGCTCCGGTGCGGGTGCCGGTGTGGGCGTTGGTGTTGGTTCCGGTTCCGGCTCGGCACAGGCTACCAGCAGGAGTGACGCCAGCATGATTACTGATAATGTTGCAGCCATCCAGTGTATCTTCTTCATTTTTTCCCTCCGATTCATATATGGTCTATGTAAATTTCTCAAGTCCTGCCTATTATTTAACCCTACTTGTAATTAATACTCTGTTAATAATCTATAGATTTATCCTTTTTCTCTGTGTTAAGTTTCACCTCCTCATACTTTATTGTCTCGGAAGACTATTCATTATTGATTTTTACTAAGAATTATCGTTGTTTTATTTTTCCCACCTGGGTAAACAGTTTCAATGTATCCGCCACGTCCCAATGCTCGGCGATTTTCCCATTCTCAATGCGGAAGATATCGACGACGTCAAAGTTGAGCTTATTCCCCGTCGGGGGATTTCCCAACCATTCTCCTGAATGTGTTGCCGTTGTGGTAGAATACATCATCACGGTATCACCTTCGGCAACGATTTTCTTGATGGTATATGTAAAATCGGGCATGGCTTCAAACATCTGCTCGAAAAATTTTATAAACCCAGCTTTGCCCTGCGGCGTATCCTCATTGTGCTGAATATAATCATCCCTCATTACTTCATCAAGACGGCTAAAATCATGCTTCTGGAATACGGTCATGCACAGCGTCTCGATAAGTTTTTTATTTTTTTCCTGTACGGACATTTCCTGCCAACCTCCCCATTAAACACAATTACTCGATAGCCCCTCAGCGCCGATTCCGTTCAAACCTGGCATCCAATTTGACTGGATAAACGGCGATATTTACCAGATAAATTAATCATCTGCCAAATATGTGACTCAACTCTTGGCGGACTCTTCTTTTTTTATGTATTTAGAAGCTATACTGGTATGAAAAAGAATCAGAGGTTTATCGACTTTTTTGAAAATAAGAGGGCAATGAACTAACCCGGCGGGAATATAGACGCTGGCCGGCGAGGTGATGGTATGCATTTCCTGTTCCTCGCCCAGGCCAATTTCGATTTCCGCAAATAGGTCATTCATGTGTTCAAAATCGTAGGAAACGAAATGTAAGTACATATCGAAATCATGAGAATGGGGATATTCCTCCATTTTGCACGGCGCCATGACCCGGGTAATCATAAATGTAACGTTGGATTTATAATCGGTATCGCCAATCCACTCCATGGTGGGCCATGGTTCTGGTTTCGTCACAGATTTTCTTATCACGTACTTGCCATATTTAGTTTTCTTCATTTGTAAAACCTCCTCTTAATATATCTTTAATACACGCTTTTCGCAGGTATTTACTTACGATTAAGCTATTTTTCTTCTGTTGTCATTAACTCTTTGCCATAATATCATATGCCCCGTTTCTTTTGAGATTATTTTAACCGCATCAGCAGCCAGCGGACCAAGTTTTAGTGCTACTTCCTCCGTAAAGAAACCGACTATTGTAATATAACCTATTGGGTTGCCATTTTGATCCAAAATGGGAGCAGCAATTGCATTCACACCTGCCAGTATATCTCCCAGTTCCATTGCAAATCCATTACGCCTGCACTGTTCCAGTTCTTTCTTGAGCCTGGTTCTATTAAATTTATCAGGACTCCCGTGAAAAAAGAGGTTTTTGTTTCTAAGCAGTTCTTCTAGTTCAGCTTCAGGGAGAAATGCCGCAATTGCTTTCCCATGAGCGCCGTATGTGATTGGGGTAACATGTCCAATAGGGGCGGAAATACCGATTCCCGGCGCCCCTTCATACTGAGCAACAACAAAAGTCTTGTCATCTGAAATTACTCCGAGTGCCACCGTTGCGCCGGCCTTTTTTGCAAGATCATGGAGAATTGGTTCAACAAGACGCGATAGGCTAAGATTCTCAAGCATTTTCCCGGTAAGTGTAAGCAGGCCAGGTCCGAGTACATAGCCTCTTCTGTTAGGATTCTTTTTTACCAAACCATACTCATTCAACGTACTCAGAATAGAGAAAGTTTTACTTCTGTGAATACCAACTTCTAAGCAAACATCTGTAAGGCTTTTTGGATTACTCCCGCCATCAGCCAGGCAAAGCATTACACGGATTGCCTGTTCAACAGCCGGCACCCTGTATGTTTTTTGAGGCTGGTTAACATCTTCGGGCATAAAAGTATCATCCTATAGAACTTGAGTTTTGTGAATAGAATAACAGAGCCGAAACATTTTTGTCAAGTTGTGTATTGATATAGCATGTAGGACAAGATTCAGATATTCATTGTTAAAATTTCCCAGGCTGACTCCAGGTCGATAAAATTTTTTGACGACCAAGACGAAAATAAGAAACGGCAGTTAACTACATACCTTGATTTACATCAAATTATTGTTTAGTTAAGTTCGGGATAAATAGTTCAAATCTAGTCAGGTAACAATAAAGTATTAAGTGACCTCTGAAGAAGTTAGCACTAAAGCGAATGTCCGCTCAGATGCTATCCCTGTAAAACGTCCTCACCCGACATATCAGGCACCAGCTGGTGTGACCTCCGGGACACGGCTTTCTTTCCGGATTATGGGGACACAAAGGCCCGCCGTATCGGACTCGCTCCAACAAGTCTTCATTTTGGAAGAAAGTCAGAGTGCCACAGGCGGCACACCCATGCCAGCCTTATGCTAAAGCAGGGAATACACCCTAAAGTGGTACAGGAAAGGCTAGGCCATTCAACAATCGCAGTTACCTTGGATACATATTCTCATGTTGCCCCTGGTCTTCAGGAAGCAGCAGCTGCCCGCTTTGACGAGGCAATCACCACCAAGTAAAATGAAACTGCCAATGAAACTACTGGTTAGCAAAATGTTAGCAAAATGTTATGGGGAATAATAATTCTAGCAAAGGTTTCATGTTCGCTAAAATGACACGCCGGAGACAGGCGAGACGAGATATTCACCGAGTTCCTGGAGTTGCTGGTCATGCCTTTTCGTATTAGTCAATGACTTATGGTACTCCTTAACTCTGGCCACTTCTTTGACCTGGCCTACTCTGATATCAGGAGCTAGCCTATGCACAACATCGTGGTAGGCTCCGATGAACAGGATACCGGTTTCACCTTCGGCTAGAGTTTCATTGATTCTCCCGGCAATAAATTCATCCCGTTGCTTCAGGAGCTTACCCTGAGCCAGTTTGTACCTCAGAGCGGCAACTTCCCTTTCCTTTAACGACTTAGAGCGGGTCATTTTAGTGATGTAGTTGTACTCCTGCTTCACCAGTGAGAGAGACTCGGTTTTCACCAAAACTGCACCCCTCTCCAGTAGCCTGCCTATAATCGCATAATTTTTGCTTCCTTGACTGACACTCTCTCTGACGATTCTCAATCCCTCCTCCCCGTCGGCCAATAATCCGTCTTGATAAACCTTGAAACCATTAACATCTAACGCATCAAGGAATCGGCCAATTGAATCCCAGAAGGCAGAAACAATCTCCTTGTGCCTTTGCCAGAGTCCGGGCGTCAGTTTGGCCGTGGCATCGTCATCCAGAGTTGATGCAATGGAACCCATATCAGCACTCATGTGGATAATAGGAATCACGTATAACTTACGCATTATTGCTTACTACCGGTCTGTTGACCTTTCGCAGTCTACTTTCGCCGGCTCTTAACAACGCCATGCCACTCCATGCGTGTTCCGCAACTGGAGCAGAACTTGCGGAACTTCCAGAAGCGCTGTGTCACGCCGCAGTTAGGACACTTGATTGTCCATGGCTCCCCGCAGTTAGGGCAGTAATCCGAGTCGCCGCTGACGGTGATGCCACATCCCGGGCATTTGTTCCATGCTGTCATCTGGTACTTTCCTTTCACTCTTCATGTGTTTCGCCGCGCTTGCGCAGCTTTTTCCTGTCCAGACCGAGAAGATTGCCCTCGTCATCCAGGCGGAGCTCATACAACCCTAACACATCCATGGTATCCGGGATAGCCTTCCTCTCCAGCGCCTCCAACGATATGGACCACCCTCCATCGGTCTTCGACAGTCCGGTGACCCCATCGGCCTGTTTCTTGCCAAGCTTGACAAATTCATCCCGCGCCCTTTCCAATACCTCACTAGCGTTCATCTTAAATCTTTACCTCCTCTTTGCTTGATTATTTTTCTTCTATCTTGCTATCCAGTGAATAGAGAAGATAGCGCTCTGATTCCAATCCCGTAGTGTTCGTCTGCTCTTACACCCTTATTTGCTGTCGCTCCCTGGCGGCGATGGCTCGCTGTGCTTCATCCCAGTCTTGCCAGATGCCGTACTTCAGCATGGTCTCTATCCCGGCGAGGTAGGCTCTCAGATTGACCCCCAGCAGGGGAATACCGGCGACATTAATAATGAGGTCGGCGTTGAGTACCAGCCCCTTCTCCAGCACCCTGTCGAGAAGGTCCACCAGTGTAGCATGAGTGTCCCTGGTTGGCTGCATTTCATTCTCCTTGAGTCGTAACAATCGGCTTGGCTACAAAGCTGTAGGGTGGCCAGGGGCCGGAAAAATGAATGGAGAAACCATCCATATTGTTAATTTCTTCCAGTTCCTTGCCCAGGCTGTCGACTTTATCTCTGGCTGCCAGGCAGGAGAGGTTGAGCAGCATCACCTGGTCATTGTTCAGCTTTTTGGTCTTCTCGATGACAATATCATCGGTATGCTTCTTTATCCTGCCATAGAAATCACTGAACCACTTGTCGGCAAGCCGCTCAATATCCGCTTTCACCGCCTTTTCCAGCTTTGGCCGGTACATATAGGCCATACCCGGTGATTTAGCGGCTATTTCTTCCTTTATTATTCGGATCTCTTCACTTTGTTCCGAGATTTGCTTAACTATTAACCCGGGTTCATACGAGACCTGCACCGCATACTCATCTTTACCCTCTATCTTTCTCATCACCTCACGAAGTCGCGCATAATCCTCCTTGAGCCATTCTTTCACCACTTGTTCAGGGTAAGTGACGTCATCCTTTGGCCGTAGTATCGTGTCGAAGCCCAAGGGGATGACGACGCCAAGCTGCTTACTGGCGGCGTCAAGAACGTTCTGGTGGGCCATCACCCAGTTTCTCACTGTCTGGTCGTCAGTGGATTGATACGGCTGAGCAGAACAATCGTGAACGATAGCGCTGACGTCCTCGTAAGGGATGGTATAGACCTCGCCGCCCTCTATCCCTATCGGACCCAGCCCGACTCTTTTCTTCTCTGCCGACACACCATACACGTATCGTCCTTTATTTTGAACGCAGCGTACCTTTTCCATCGTTCACCTCCCTAATGGTCCTTTTCCCCGATCAAACAGGCAGGCTTTCTTTGATTTCCTCCTGCCATCTCTCCGGGTTGGTGATGTTATCAATGACACTATCCACAATATCATCCAGCCCGTCTCTCACTGCCTGGACCGACTCGCTGATGCCCTGTTCGACTTTGATTCCTTCAAGGGCGATGTCCAGGTCCAGCAGGGCTTTGCCCAGACGCTCGCATTCCTCTTCGTTCAGTGAACCACCCTCCATCCTCTTAAAAGCCTGGATTTTCAATGTATCCCTAATCACCTCGACCAGGGCTATTACCAGACCAAGCACCCCATGCTTCAGATTTTTCTCATCGATGTTAATCGCCATAAGCAGAAACCTCTAAGTCGCCGGCATTTCCGGGATTGCCCAGGCTTTCCTGGCTTTGGCGCTTGTCCAGCCGCACCAGGGGCATGCCTCATTGAGAAGTTCTTCGGTCGCGACTTTCTTGCCGCATTGCGGGCATGTCTCCCTGCCTGATTCGGCCTCTTTCCAGGCGGACTTCTCATAGTTGGTACCGCTGGGGAACTCCAGCCCGTACCTGGCCGCTGTCTCAAAGGAAGCCAGGGCAGCTCTTATCTTAATTCCTAAAAGTTCAACTCCGGCTAATGAGACACAGATATCAGCATTAATGACCAGTCCCTTGTCCAGTACGCGGTCGATAACGTCCGCAAGTCCAGTGGCTTCGTCTCTGGTTGCCTCTAGTGCCATCTATTTCACCCCCTGACTCTTTTGATATTCCCTCACCATTCTCAGCCTTTGGATAAGCTCTTCTTCCAGGCCTTCGTATTCCTCCTCGCTCAACTCGCCGTCCTGTAGCAGTAATTGTAACTGCTGGAGCCTCTCTTTAATTGCCTCCTCGGTGATAAGGCGTTCCTTATCAATCTCATCCCTTAGCTTGGCCAGTATCTCCTTGCTGAGAGTCATGGGAATACCGAGGACAGAAAATAGCAATCCAGTTAACATTTCACCGGCTCCAGCTTCAGGTTAACGAAATTATAAGGCGGCAGAGGTCCAACATATTTGAAATTCATTTTTCCCTGGAATTTGGTATCCAGCTTGTAGACCTGTTCCTTGAACTCACTCTCACGGGACTTCTCTATCAGGAAGGAGGCGTTCAGGAGGTTTTTAATCCCCACCGGATTATTTACCTTGGCCTCAAAAGATAGCTCCTGGAGGATGGCATAAACCAGTTCCGCGTATCTGGTCTTCCAATCACAAACAATAGACTCCACCAGCTTGCCGGCCGTCGACAGCAGGTTTTGTACTTCAATGGGAGACGAGGCGGAGTTTATCTTCGCCTTTAGCCGAGTAAGTTCTGCATTTTCACCCTGAAGCTCGTTGATGACGGCTTCCTGTTCCCAATAAACTTTCAGTTCACCTTCTATCTTGCCGGCGAGCCGGTGTAATTCACCGAGCAGACCATCGTAATTATTCTCCAGCAGTCTATGAACTTCGCCCTCGCCGGTGGCAATCATGCCGAAGCTCATGGGGAGCAGGTTATATTCCTTCAGGAGCGCTTCCTGGGCAATAGTATGGGCCTGCACGTTCTTTCGGGTCGGGTCTATTTCTGAGAGTTCGGTATCGCTGACTACGGCGGCTATTTGCTCATAGTTGATAGTATAAACATCAGCACTTCCGATGCCGGGGAAGCTGAAATTACGGTGTTGAGGTTCCTCGACAATTCCGTAAATATATTCGCCTTGTGGAAACATCTATTCCTCTCCTTTCTGGGCCTTAAACCAGCCAACGGCCAGATCAAATTGTTTCTTGGAAATAAGAAGTTTATCATTTTTACCTTCAATCTGAATAAACTCCCTGATAGCCAGCATGGCGGCTTCGCGGCAGATGACCTCTACTTCCGCCCCGGAAAGCCCCTCCGTTTCTTCAGCCAGAACTTCAAAGTCAATATCAGGAGCCAGGGGCTTGCCACTGACATGAATACCGAATATCTCCTGGCGAGCCTTTTCATCGGGCAGGGGAAAATCCAGGACAAAGTCAAACCTGCCCGGCCTCAGGATGGCGGAGTCAATCAGGTCTTTCCGGTTGGTAGCTGCCAGAATCAGCACCCCCTTAAGCTCCTCCAGCCCGTCCAGTTCGGTGAGGAACTGGCTGATAACCCTCTCCGTTGCCTGCGAGTTCTCACCCATTCCGCGCTCGGGAACCAGCGAATCAAACTCGTCGAAGAAAAGAATACAGGGGCTGGCCTGCTTCGCCTTCCGAAATACCTCTCTGACGCCTTTTTCCGATTCGCCGACATATTTAGACATTAGTTCAGGGCCTTTGATGGAGATGAAATTCACCTCGCTTTCATGGGCCAGCGCTTTGGCTACCAGGGTCTTGCCGGTTCCCGGCGAGCCGGATAGAAGGATGCCCTTGGGAGGCTTGACGTTTGCCTCCTGGAATAGTTGTGGGTAGCGTAACGGCCATTCTACCGCCTCAACCAGTTTCTGTTTCACTTCACCCAGTCCCCCGACGTTTCCCCAACTGACATCGGGTACCTCGACAAAGACCTCCCGAATCGCCGAGGGCTCCACCTCTTTGAGCGCCTCGCTGAAATCATTCATCGTTACCTCAAGCTGTAGGAGGGTCTCGTATGGAATCTCATCCAGTTGAAAGTCGATGCTCGGCATTATTTTCCTCAGGGCATTCATGGCTGACTCGCGGCTAAAAGCCTCCAGGTCGGCCCCGACGAAACCATGAGTGATCTGTGACAGCCTCTCAAGATTAACATCCTGAGCCAGGGGCATGCCCCGGGTGTGAATCTGGAGTATTTCCAGGCGTCCTTTCTGGTCGGGGATGCTGATGGCAATCTCGCGGTCAAACCTGCCCGGACGCCGCAGCGCCGGGTCGAGAGAGTTAGGGATATTGGTGGCCCCGATGACGATTATTTCGCCACGTGACTCCAGGCCGTCCATAAGGGCCAGCAACTGGGCAACTACCCTTCTTTCTACCTGCTTCTCGCCTCCCATATCTTCTCTCTTGGGGGCGATGGAATCGATTTCATCGATAAAGAGAATGGCGGGCGCGTTTGTTTTAGCCTCTTCAAAGACCGACCTGAGCCGACCTTCGCTCTCTCCATAGAACTTGCCCATTATCTCCGGGCCGGTGATGTGGGTAAAATAGGCCGCCGTCTCATTAGCGACAGCGCGGGCAATCAGCGTTTTGCCGCATCCCGGTGGCCCGTGAAGCAGCACCCCCTTGGGTGGGTCTATCCCCAGGCGCTCAAATACCTGAGGATACTTGAGAGGAAGCTCAACCATCTCCCTGATTCTATGTAATTCCTTCCCCAGGCCGCCGATATCTTCATAGGAAATTTTAGAATCCCCAGCTCTGGCTTCAGCCTTCCCCTTAACCTCAATCTTGGTTCTGGTATGAATGAGCACCACTCCTTTAGGAACCGCGCCAATAACTGTGAAATCCTGGCTGCGCGTGCCAAAGAGGTTGGCTCTAATCGTGTCCCCTTCTACCAGCGGGAGTCCGTCTAACAAAGTACCAATATACCTGGTGTCTCTCTCCCGGCTGATTGACCTCACCAGAGTCAGGGGATTCAATACTATCTTGTCAGCTGGTAAAAAGCTGGTCCTTTGCACGGTAACTTTTTCATCCAGAGAGACCTGGGCATTGCCTCGTAAAAGCCCGTCCATCTGGATGATTGACTTCCCCCGGTCTTCGGGGTAGGCAGGCATAATCTTGGCGGCTGTCTTACGCTTGCCCTCAACCTGAATAATATCGCCCACTTCGGCGCCTATCTTTTCCAGGTCATGCGGGTCGAGCCGGACGATACCCCGGCCTACGTCACGGGGTTTCGCCTCAGCAACGCGAAGAGTCAGCACAGTGGTATCAATACTCACAAGATATAACTCCTCGGGTTATTTTGCCTTTTCAAGGGTAATTTCTAAAATCCCATTGTTATAGGAAGTCTTTACCGATTCCGGCTTTACCTTACCGGGGAGGAGAATCTCCTTGGCGTATTTTCGGTCTTTATCAGAAGCGGTGAGATTAAGGATATCCCCGGCTACCTCAATATTAATTTCGTTCTCCGACACGCCGGGCAACTCGGCAATAACTAAAATATGGTCTTCTTCATCGAAGACGTCTATCATTGGTTCCCGCACCTCTTCTACAATCGGCCCCTTGGCTGTTTCCCTGATATTGCCGAAGCTCTCAATCACCGGCTTACCGGCCAGAGTTCTGATGTTGAAACCGTAGACCCCTCTGGCACCCTTGGGCAAGCCGCCAATCTCACCCCTTTTTTCAGCCCCTTCCTCACGCAGCTTATCGGCGAGGTCAATTAGGTTACCCAACCCTTTGAACAACCCGCCGAAGCTTATCTTGCCAATGCCAAAATCAACATCGACCTTATCGTTTTCTTCTTTTTTAGTCATAATTAGCCTCCGCCTGTAAAGGGGCAGCCATAAATTCATCTATCATCTGACCGACCTTTTTCTTGTCCCTTCCGGGAACCTCGGGCATTAAAATATCGAGGCAGATTTGCTTGAAGCCGTTATTTACATATAGAGCAGCACTGCCTTTCAGATTTAATATCTTACCCAGTACGACACAGGCTCGAACCGTGGGGGTTAGCCTGTTCTTCGACTTAGCTTCCCGAACCTTTCTTACCAGACTGACAATGCGATGGGAATCCTCCGAGGAAAGCTTGGTCTTGGCCTGGGTGATGGCAACTTCGGTTTCTTCATCAAAGTTACCCAATTCTATAGTTACCATGCGGTCACGGAGGGCATCCTGGCTCCTGTAGACCCCGGCGTACTCCTCGGGGTTAGAGGTGAGGATAGCGGTAAAGTCGGGGTGCACCTTCAGGTAATTCTCACCACCCCTGGACGTAGGCAGGGGAAGGATTCCTTCTGCCAGTATTGAAAGCAACACGTTGTTTGCCTCGGGCCGCGACCGGGTAAACTCATCATAGATTAGGGTAAGTCCGTACTGACAGGCAGTGGTGAGCCGGTTATCTACCCATTGCGAGGTCATACTTTCATCAGTCTTGAGCACCGAGCGGATGTAGTTGTCTTTCAGATATTTCTTATGATAGCCCAATAGTCCACCGACAAGGTCGGAAGTGCCAAACTCGTGGTCCCCGCAGACCAGCACTGAGGGGCGGCCTATTCGGTCGGCCAGGTGCAGAGCCAGAGTAGTCTTGCCAACCCCGGCTGGCCCGCTGAAATGGACGGGGAAACCCGCCCCAATATAATCGAGTGCCCGGTTGGTAAGACCTCTCAGGTAAGGCGTTTCCACAAAGTCAGCACCCGGTTGAGCACTGAGTACTGTTGCTGTTTCTCCGTACATAATCGTCACCTTCTTACTCTTTCTAGATTTGTCGTCACCAGCTTGCTTATATGGTCTTATTCCCTAATCGCTGAACGATTACTATCGTTTAATATCTGAGCTCTACCTCATTGAAACTTCCCTCGCCTATAGGCGGTTTCGCCTCTTGGGTATTGCATCCTTCAGGGTCAGGGCTTTCTCCCCTCCGGCGTCTTTCTTGTAGCTCATGCCGCAGCTCCATCATGGCTCGGTTTTTGTTTATCTTGGCGGCCAGCCTCTCTCTGGCTACAAAATAGTTTTTCTGGAACTTCTCCACCGTCGCATCCTGGCGGGCAAATTTATCCTTTTCTTTCCTTGCCTCCAGCCCCAGTGCCCTGAAGTCCATAGTCGACCCGAGAGACTCTCGCTCCTCCCTGGTCATGAACAGTGAACTGGCAGTTCTAATATCACGAACCCTCGGTATGTCATTGCTATTTCTACTATGAGCCATGAGCTTGATATAGCCCGGCGATTTCTTTTTCATACGGAAACCTCCTATTCAGCACTCACCGGGAAGTAGAGCTTCTCCTCTTTACGGATTTCAGCCTTGTCCACGAGGCTCTTTACCGCTCGTCCCAGCACGACAGGGACAACACCGAGACGGTCAGCTACATCTGCCAGCGTCATTCCTTCAGGGTGCTCGTTGACTACCGCCAGCATCTTTGTTTCGAGGTCAATAGTTTCTTCTGCTGCCGGTGTTTCTGCCTTCTGTGGAATTTCTGCTCCGCTTCTCTTTGCCGGCATTGTAGAGGCTAACCCTTGCCATGCGGTTCGAGCTTCCTTCATGTCAGCGATGGTCTCTTGCCGCATTCCTGCCACTTCGCTCTCTATTCCTCGGTCATAAGCGGCTAGCTCTTTCCTTAGTTGTACACCCATCTGCTTGTGTGACTTTTGGAAATCATTGAGGATGCCCTTGACATCGGATTTTCGGGCAGTTACACCCTGAACCAAGTCAGTCTTTATCTTGGCACTTGTCTGTTTTCTCTCCGTCTCTCCTTGAGCCAAATTCTTCCTTAACCTTGCACTCATTTTCTGGTGAGAAGCTCCAATTTCCTGGCGCATCTCGGCTACCTCACCCCTCACTGATTGCGTATGCTCGGCCAAATCCTGGTGCACGGCTAAGCTCATCTCCTTATGAGAGGTTTGGAAACTGTTCCGCATGGCTCTAACCTCATCTCCCATTTTTACCTTATCCCGAGATAAATCCCTCCTCAACTGTCGACTTGTTTCCTGTCGGTAAGCTTCAAAGCCCATTATAAGGCTTTGGGCTTCTCCCCTTATTTCACCGATCCTCTTCATCCTGTCCTCATGGGAAGAAACAATGTCTTGAGTAATAACCTTCATTCCTACTGCGATTCCCATTTCTTGGTCCTCCTTCCTTTATTTTTTACTTTTGCAGACGCTAATTCCTGCCAGGCAACCGATGCCTCCTTTAAGTCAGCCTTCAGTTCCTTACGAGAGGCTTGAAAGTTCTCGATTAAGTTCTGGGTTTCTCCTCTTACCTGCTTCGCTTCTTCCCTTATTTCACCGACCCTCTTCATCCTGTCCTCATGGGAAGAAGCGATATTACGGGTAAGTTCTTTCATCTCGGAAGCAATCCCCATATCTGACCCCCTTTCCTAGATTATTTTTTACTGCCGCTAATGGCGGCGGCTTTCCTGGCGCTGCTGCCTGAAGTGAGACAGCAACCTGTCCACTTCTTCGCGCCGCAGCTCTCTGTCCGTTGCTCTCTTCTGGAGAGCTTCAGCCGCTTCCAGTTGTCTCAGATCTTCCAGGCTCAAGGACTCGCCTCTATCCACAAGCCTTTGCAGTTTGTGGTTGATTTCCTCTTGTTCCCTCTGATAGGTCTCCAGGCGTAGCTGGAAGTTTCGTAAGATGGTAAAGAGCCGCTGCCCCGTATCCTCATAGCTAGCTTTGATTTTACCTATAACCGCATCGAGGCAGCCCTTATCCATCTTTTCCTGGGTTAATTCGATTAACTGCTGTCGCAGGTAGTTTGCCAGTTGCCTCTGTTCATCCAGGTATTCCTGAACTTTTTCTCGGACTTGCCTTCGCTCTTCCTCAATTGCTTCCCTGTTCTTAGTGGAGTCAGAAAGTAGCCGTTCCAACAAGCGGTTAAAGTCCTTCCTTCGTAAAGAGCAGCTCTTGGCGAGCGTTTTCTGTAAACCGGTCTTCAGTCTTTCCCTCTCTTCATCTAAAATATCGAAACTCCCGCCGGAGGTCACTGTAGCCTGATACGCCGTTGTCATCAGTTCTTCTACCGTGGCGATTCTGCTTTCATAGGAGGTAATAAGCTCTAAAACCGGTTCCATAATTTTATCCTCAGTAAGTCAGGGGAGAGACTTTGGCAAGGTGCGCTTGTTAGCCAAGGGTACCCTGGCAATATCGTCCCCTTGATTTTTAGGCTGCTGGAGCGGTAAGGCCGATTGCTTCAGCATACTTCAGGTACGTCTCGACACCGGCTATGACTACCCTGGCTTCAATGGTGAGGACTTCCAGGCCAAGCAGGGAAACCCTTACCCAGGCATCGATGACGATGCCCTTATCCAGTATCCGGTCCAGGACCTCAGCCAGTCCCGAAGATGCCATCGCGGTCTGTACTGCCATTTTTAAGTTTCCTCCTTTCTTTCAGATTTGGACTCAAAGGTTGCTTCCTTGAGGGGAAAGGCACAAGTCTCAAGGAAGCTCCTGTAATCCACCCTGTTGATGCGATAATGACCACTGGGTAGCCTGATTGCTCGGAGTTTCCCGCTTTCAATCCATCTTCGTACCGTGGTCTTGCTCACCATACAGTAATCGGCAACATCCTTAATCTTGATCCGTTTTTGCATAGCCTTATTGAATCTACGAACCGGTAAAATCTTCTATCCTGGCTATTCTCCGACACGCAGACCCCTTATCTTAGTACTGAGCGGCTCTAATTTGCTCTCATAGCTTATCCAAATGTTCATTTGTGGCAAATGTATTATTTTGAAGCTTATGTAGCATTTGGGGGATTTCTTACCGCATGAAACATATCATACGCAAACAACGTCACAAGACTGTCACAAAGACAAACCGCGAACTCACAAATTTATCACACTTTAGTAAGGGTAACTTTTGTCTTAGAATCAGCCTGACAAGCGCCAGTTATGTCTTGGATGTGGTGCTAAGACCAAGTAAGAATATAAAGAATCGGCAAGAGAGCAGATATTTGCGGATGTTACCTGATTTAAGCTCACTTAAATTATGAAGAAGTGCTCCGGCCCTCGAGGGGAGGGAGGTGTTAGTTGCTTCATCAGGTATAGCAAAAACCCATTTGCTTTTTTAATGAAGTATTACCTTGGCCCCGGGGGAGGGGAATGATAATTCAGCCTGTAACTTTAGGACAGCTTCGGGGTCAGGATGAGCATCGTATTCAGCCCAATGCTGCGCATAGATTAAAGCTATAGCTTGCTCTTCTGGGCAGTAAGTAACATCTCCTGATAATAGCTGGCCGATTTCACTTGGAGTAAGCCCACTTTTCAATGCTTGCTTGGCATGGAAGTAGGAACAATAACGACAGCCGTTTACCGCGGTGACAGCCAGCATGAGCCTTTCTCGAAAGGCTGGAGATATCAATTCCTTGTTCGTTATTTCTTTCAACCGACTCCTGTTTCTGAACTGAATGTGAAAGGGTTACTTCCTTTTAGCAAGTGGGCAAATACTTACGGAGAATCCGACGACAACTGATGCTAAAACCGTGAGTGTGATCAACGTCACCACGTAAAGCCAGCCAAAGTAGGTGACCATGACAGGCAATAGAAATGGCTTGACGGCCCTGTTGTAGAGAAATATAGCGATTGAGGATTCTCCCGCTCCCTTCTCTTTGAGGTCTTTAAGCAAGGGGTACCATGCGTAAATTGTGCAGGAGCGTCTCGGCCACAGCAGTATCTCTACAACCCTCGACATCTATAGCCATTTGTTACCTGGCATGGACGAGGCAGCAGCACGCAGATTTGAGGAAGGCTTACAAGTTGCTGCAGATGGCATCTCTATCGAAAATGTCGCCAAAATGTCGCCAAACTTGCCGAGGAAGAGGGTTTTAAGGTAGAATTTTGAAGCTAGGAGAGGTGTCCGAGTGGTTGATGGTGCCGCTCTCGAAATTTGCCATCCAATCTCCCAATCGGTTACTTTACGTTCAAACTGATACTTTCCTGTTAGTCCATCATTACAAGTATTGAAGCTAACATCCCCAATGGTTAAGTCCTGTTCAGTTTAGTCCGTGACCATTTTGTGACCAACTTTCTACGTTCATTTTGAAGCTACATTTACTGGCAGAATATGTATTTATTAGCCGGGCAACTTTTAAAGGATTTGGCTGGTGAGAGATGTCCAATTCGCTACTTTATTCAACGAGAGTTCACTGAATAAATTACTATTTTGTTAGCTGCTATTCGGGGATCGGGTCTATTCACCTCATGTCCTTACGGCCATGATATAACCGCCTATATTAGCCGAGTTTGGAACCGCCTCCCCGGTATTCAACATATCAAACCCGATAAATCACTTTGTCTAGGGTATTAGTGGAACCGGCAACCCCGTAAAGTAGTAATTCGGGAATACTACCGTTATTTCGTCGGGGTTGGCGCTTTCATTAAAATCATGCATCATATCCGTTGGGACGGTAAGTACCACGGTTTCATCATTCGGGGAAAGTGGCGGGGATTCCTCAAGCCAAGCTGCCGGAAAGGTGATTTTAACTGTTGCGGGGTCCGGCTCGACATCGTTTTCCAGCAGCCAGTCTTTCGAGAAAATGATGCGCGTCAGCTCTGATTCCGGCAATGGTTCACTGGGAGTCAACTGGAACGTCTCGTCAGTATAACTACCGGCGTTAATCTCGATAAATCGCGTGTCTCCGGCGTAGCTGAGAGACACCTCGAAACTCCTGGTAGAGTGGGCAGGGATGGAATACTCAAATCGCCCCATAATTCTTGCGGAGGATAATGTCCAGGCGACCTGTTCCCAATCCGGGTTGTAACCCAAGGCGGAGCCGCCTACGGTCTGGTTTTCGCTGGTATCATTTTTGATATCTCCGATAACCAGCAGGCAAGGGTCTCCTGCGTAGTATTTAGAGCCTCCCCAGGGATTTGATACCGGCCCTTTTTCTATTGTGCCAACCTGCACTTTGACATTCTCAATAGATATTCCCTTGTCCAGAGAGGACTGCAAGCCAAACCCCACTTTTATATCCAGAACCTGCCCCACTTCAACCTCCCCGTCACTCTCCAGGTATTCCACAATCTCCGCTCTCTCTATGCCTTCGCTGAGGAACCATATCTGGGATGTCCTTTCCTCCAGCGGGACGACGATATCATCAGCCGCAGCCTCCGGGTCAACCCTTACAGTAGCCATTCTCTCAGTCTCGTTGCCTTCGTGCTTTGTGTTTTGGAAGATTGAAATAGTGCAAAAGAAAACATCAGTGTGAAAGATAACCTGCTTCAGCGGCAACAACTCACCATTTGCCAGGTGATAGATATCCGTATAAGCGTTTCTATAGCCCACATCGCCGCCCTGGAAGCTTATCTGCATGGAAAGTCCCGCCTCCCCGCGCTCCAGCGAGTCCAGCCCCAGCTTGTCTAGCTCGGTAAATACCGCCATCGGGTGCGCGGAAAGTGATACTGGATTAGTCTCATGTTCCCGAATATCTATCTTGCCTTCCCGCCCCATTTCGGCAAAGTAGAGACAGGGTATTCCTTCCGCATTCCGGCCCCGGAAGTCAAAATATAGCGAAGCTATGCCGCCGTTCTCATCCGCGCGAAGATTAAAGGATCCAAGCTCGGCACTACCATCCTGAATATCTGCTGTATCCGCCACCGCGCTCCACATTTCGGTCAGGGACAATTCATCAAGGTTCCGGGGGAGTTCCCCTGTGGTCGTTATATTCGTGTCAGAGCAACCCGGCAGAACAGTTGCCAGGAGCACGACCAGTGCGATGGTGCAGTAAACAAAATACTTTTTCATATCTTTATACCTCTTACTGAGTAATCTTGATTGATTCGTGTTCAGTCAGGCCGTGCTAATCCCTCAACTTCTGTAAAAACGACACAATCCGGCACCGTTAGACTGCCGTCGCTGATAGCCTTATCGATAATTGCCATGTCGGTTACCCGGCACTCAACATTATTATCCATAACATAAATACCCGAATCCGCAGGTATGCCCAGTCTCCCGAGGGCGGACGACACCTCACTCTGAGCATTTTGAAGCTCAAGGTACGACACTTCAACCGTACGCACCTCAACGTATTCGGCCAGCCCCTCCGGAATGTACGGTTCTACTATTTCCTCGCCTTCGCGAGTAAACAGCGCTACAATGCGAAACTCTGGCTCATGCTGAATATATAATCCCGCAAATGTCCCAGGTTCTTTGATACTCAGCTCGGTTCCCAGCCCGGCGAAAGCATCCTGTATCTCAAACCGGCGCAGGGCTTCATTGGCAGTAATTCCATAATGTTCGGCATATACTGCAACTTCGGGAAATACCGTGTCAGGCGATTTTTTGGGCTTCAGCGCATCCTTAAATTCCGATATTTCTTTTGCGCTCAGTTTGTTCCCTTCGATGGTGATGATTTCAAGTTTCGGCAACTCAACCTCGGTTAGCGGCGAGGCATCGGTTATAAGATTGTAGTTCAGGTCGAGGCGTTTTAGCTCCGGCAATGATGCTCCGGCAAAGGGTGTCAGGTCGCTAATCCGGTTTACTCTCAGGTCCAGATACTCAAGCTGCTCCAGACCGGCCAAGGCCGTGATGTTTTTAATCCTATTATGATACAGCCCCAGACTGCGCAGTTGTGTCAACCCGAACAATGAAGAAACGTCTTCAATCTGGTTATCGCTCAGGTAAAGACTCTCAATCTGACTTAACCCGGACAGCGGCGAGACATCCTGAACTCGGTTATGATTCAGGTAGAGATAGCTCAGATTATTCAAGCCGGACAGTGCCCTGATATCCTCAATATTATTGACGCCGATATCAAGGTGAGCCAGCCTGGTAAGCCGTGAAAGCGACGAGATATCCTCGATTTCGTTCCAGCCGAGGTCTAAGTAGTCCAGGCCGATAAGCGAGACTAAAGGCGAAACATCGACAATGTGGTTATAGCCCATCTTGAGATTTTCAAGGTTATTGAGTTTTGCCAGAGGTGTTACATCCGTAATCTCGTTACCGGTGAGGTTGACCTCTGCCAGCTTAGCGAGGCCCGCCAGGGGCGAGAGGTTCGAGATATGGTTATCTTCAAGGTCGAGTACCTTCAGGTTAGTGCAGTGTTCCAGCCCGGCCAGCGAGACGATGTTCCGACCGTGGGCGCGTATTTCCTCAATGTTATTAACGTCCTCCGGTTTTACCGGCCCGACGATGTTCGGGAAGGTATCCAAGATGTAAGACTCCAGATTGGGGTCAGGGAACAGCCTGTCCGAGGCATAGACCCCGGCGGCATACGGCAGTAGAAGTTCCGGTTCAGGCAGTTCGATTGAGGCAATCACTTTCCTGAAGTCTTCCGGAGAAACCTCTTTACCGGGCATCGCCCTGACGATGAACTGCGGCGCGTCCCAGTCCGGCAATCGCCATTCCACCCAGATGGTATCACCATAGCTCATCGTATAAACATCCGCATCGCCGACTTTTTCGGTGCCTCCCGTTTTCAGTCCCAAGTATTCCGGCAGGTAGTTATCTTCAGGAGCCGGCAGGAAACAGTCATAGTAATATGAGCTCGGCACCGGGTAGCCTTTCCAGTGGAAAAGGGTCAGCACGATGCTCCGGTGCCCGATGGTGTTGAAAATATCCGGCCATAAGTCCGGAGAGTCCGTCGTTATCCGGTTAAAAGCGTTCGGGTCAAGCTCGCCTTCAATCTCGCTATCGGAAAGGACGATGTTGATTTCAGAAACTTTTACCCCCTTTGCAATGATACCGCTTTCCCTGGGAATAACCCTCTGGACTTTATAGTCTCCCTGCAGTGACTTCGGGAGAGGAACTGGGGACAGTATGCCGTCAACGGCTGATTGCAACTCCTTTAAGCCAACCTCGGAAACCGGTGTTTTCAGCGTGTAGGTGTATTCCCCGACCGTCCTGGCTTCGGGGTCGATACCGCCGGGTATTTCCGTTTGGGTGCCAGTTACCATGTCGCAGGCCGGTAAGACCAATACCGCTATCAATAAACTAACAACCAGGATATGCCTTGAATATTTCATTTTTACCCCCATGAGGCTATCCGCTTCAGCCTTTATTTACTCAATAGAGAGAACTTATTCATCCGTAACCACTATCGAGACAAGCCAGTAAGGCCCCGGACAATCCTCCGGTAATGTTTGCCCGGTGTATTTCTCCACTATTATCACAGGCACCTGCCCGCCGCCGGCCTTTATCTCATCCCCGACACGTGCCACTTCGTTCCCATCTTTATTCAAGACATAAACGGTATCATCCTGGATATAGACTGAATGGCCGGGAGGCCAGATAAGCAGGTCTGAGTCATCAGTCCACTGATACTCTAACCGTAGGTAACCGTCGTCCAGCGTCAATATACCCGTGGCCAGCGATGACGGATAAGCCTCTTCGGCGAATTCATCCAATTGTACCGGAAAGAAGGCCACTTCTGGAGATTTACCCGGAGATTGGATTGCCAATACAATAATCAGGATAATTACCGCCGCCGCTATGAGCAGTACCGGACGCAGCCATTTATTCGGCGAATTATTATGCATTCCTATTTCTCCTTGCATTAATAAACTGGGCTATGCCCACGCCGAGCACCACCAGGCCCAGGACAAGGAAAGCTAAGCCGAGGGGTAATAGGAAGACTTTTACTCCCATGATGCTAATCGCAATACCTAATACTATTTGTGCAATTGACAGTTTCATATAATCTGTCTCCTTCTTTTACTGACTGTAGTAACTGACACCGCCATAAGTACCAAACCAGAGATTGCCCCGGCTATCTTCCATGATGCAAAGCACATTATTGCTGGCTAAGCCATCCTCGGAAGTGAAGGTGCGCCACTCGGTGCCATCGTAACAACTGACGCCGTTGTCGGTAATCGCCCAGATATTCCCTTGCCTGTCTTCAATCAAACTTGAGACCTGATATCCGGCCAGTCCGTCTTTTGGAGTAAAGGTCTCCCAATTATTGCCGTCATAACGGTGCAAACCGCCGCTATTGGTGTAGAAAGTAGCCATCCACAGATTACCTTTGCTATCCGCTAGACTTCCGCCGAGCCAGGGCATAAAGGGCAGTTCGTCCGGCAGGGTCTGCATCTCAGCGCCATCAAAGTGAATGACGCCCTTTTCTTCGGTTATGAGCCAGACATCATCACCGCTGCCGGGAAGGATAGTGCGGATGCCTACGGAACTAAATGCTTGCCAGTTTGCGCCGTCAAAACGGCTGATGCCGCCCCCGGCACCGGCAAACCAGAGGTTACCCTGGCTGTCCTGAGCAATATCTTGCACGACATTGCTGCCAAGTCCATCGGCCGTTGTAAAGGTTTTCCAGTTACTACCGTCGAAGCGGCTGACACCACCACCGTTGGCGCCGAGCCAAACGTTGCCGGATCTGTCCTCAAATATTGGTTTTACCCTGTCTCCGGTAAGGCCACCGGCGTCTGTAATTACACGCCAATCAACCCCATCATAGAGACTGATGCCGCTCTCGCCTATAACCCAGACGTTATCCCTACTGTCGACCAGTATGGACAAAATATATTCACCGGCCTGCACCTTATCCGGCCCGAAGACCTGCCAGCCGTTACTGTCATAGCGGCTCACCGAGCCATCGCGCGTGCCGAGCCAGATAGCCTGTTCGTTGTCTTCCGCTAAGGCGGTTACGGTGTTGTCGGGCAGGCCGTCCGCGGCTGCGTATTTATTCCAGGCAATTCCGTTAAAACGGATAATGCCATCTTCGACAGACCCGAACCAGAGGTTGCCTTCGTTGTCCTTAGATACCGTCCTAGCCGTACCGGTCAGCAGCTCCTTATCGGTAAAAGGCCACCACTCCCCACTCTCATAACGGCTTAGCCCGCTATCGGTAACGGCGCAGAGCTTATTATCTTTGTCCATGAAAAGCAGTTTAACATGGTTTTCCGGCAGACCGTCTGCGGTGGTAAAATTACGCCACTCGGAGCCGTCGTAGCGAACGACGACCTCGGAATAGGCGGTGACCCAGATATTGCCGTCCTGATCCTGAGCGATATTTTGCACATATGACTTGGGAATCTTGTTGCTGATGGTGAAAGACTCCCAGCTATTACCATCGTAGCGGGTCACATCGCCGAAGACGCTGCCGAACCATAGGTTGCCTTCACTATCCTCAAAAAAGGCGCTGACTCCGCCGTGGCCCATGCCATCATCCTCGGTAAATGTCTTCCATCTGCTGCCGTCGTAGCGGGTCGCTCCATCGTGGCGGTTGCTGAACCAGACGTTGCCTTGGCTATCGGTGAAAATGGCATCTACCGCTGAAAGATCCGCATCGACAAATGTTAGATTCTGGCAATCTTTCATGGGATTTTCTCCACCGACGACAGATGCGCCAGGGCCTACATTGGAGTAGGATGACCACTGCTGTCCATCGAAATAGCTTACTCCCCAGTACGCGGAGACCCACACCCCACCCTTTTCGTCCGCAGCTAAAGTGATAGTGTCGTTGGAGCACAGCCCGTTCGTAACATTAAAACTCTCCCACTTGTCACCGCTGAAACAGCTTACTCCGCTGACATAACAGGTCACCCAGATATTGCCCTGTTTGTCACGGATAATCTCCCTCACCGTGTTGCTCGCCAGCCCGTCCAGCGTGGTATATTTTTGGTAAGTGCCGTTATCAGCGTTCAACCGGACAACGCCGCCCGTGGTCGCCGCCCATACTTCATTATCGTCAACCAGCAGGTCAAGCACCTCGTCGCCGCTGGAAAGGGTATGCCATTGGCCCGGCGCGACTACCGCAGAACCTACCGGCGGCGAAGTCACATCCGGGAGTGGAGAAGATACTGAAGGGGAAGACTCCGGAGGTGGAGATATTGTCGCCGGTGGTGTTGTGGGAGTTTGGGTATCCGGCTCCGGCACAATAGGTGTACAAGCCGCCAAAGTCAGCATTAGTATCAGGCAAATTAACAGGCTGACGATTGTTTTACTTTTCATGATTTCCTCCCTGGAACAGCGCTAAAAGTTCTTTGGTATAGGCAAACAGATCCGGCTTTCCCGAAAGCATGTCGCCTTGGTCTTCCATCTCCGTGGTATTCTGACGCCCGGACTCTCCGAAGTAATATAAATACTCCGGGAGAGTCACGTCGAGAATGAGTCCGCCGGCAAAATGGGGGTTTTCGGAATCAAGCTGCTGGAAGAGAAGAGGCCAGACTGCCTGTCCTTCTCCCTGGCAGAACTCCAGGAGTTGCTGGTACTCGCTCGACTGTGTATAAGGCCTCCAACTGGAGAAGGCCATCCAGCGGGAATCCTTTGAGACCTCCTCAGCGGCCGCATATTTCATGGCGAATTGACTTTTTATTTCTTCGGGCACCTTATTTACCAGGGCTTCTATCGAGGCTTTCTCTGCTGCGGTACATTCAAAAGGACTTATCAAGGCCTGTAATGCTGCTTCCGATAAAGGCATGCGTAGCGGCACCTCTTCTCCTAAGGATTCCTCGGGCACTTTATATTCCGCGGTCTTAAGCTGGCGTACCTGTGTTTCGGAGTAGGGGATATGTAAAGTGTCAGCGATATATTGTCTCAATCCTGTTTCATCATAGCTCAGGCTGCTCAGCGGATTTTGGCTCGGAAAATCAAATTGTTTCTCTTGCCAGAGTTCCAGAATAGCCAGTTCTTGCGGGTTATATGGAAGGTCGTCCATTGCCCTGGCATGCCAGTACTTGGGAACTGCGGGCACCGACCCCGTCATTCCCCAGGCTCCTTTTCCATCTGAAGCATAGAAAGCTTGTGCATACGTTGTTTTTACGCTTTGCTGCGGAATCAGCAATACGTCAGTAAAGTCATTTCTATAAAGCGAATACAGATCAATAGCCGCCTGGATGGCGGTCTGGGCGTACTCTTCAAAACCGGAGGCATTTTCCGATGTAATAAACCAGAGAGCAACACTGCGGCTCGGGTCGTCACTAGCTAAATTCCCCTCACCAACCACCAGGTATGGCATGGCGCGGTCAAGCCGGAAGCTGTCCATGGGTTGGTCTGTTTCTTCAATTACCCTGATGGTACATATCAATGTCCCGTAGTCTTTACCATTAATAACCAGGCCGATTTCTAAGGGGTATTCTCCGGGGCTAACATCCGGGGCTATTTCTATTACTAGAACTGCTTCTTGCGTACCGGGGATACCGCTCCATATCGAATCAACAGTGAGTGATATACCGTATGGTATAGCAACAGTATAAAGACTTAGACTTTTGACCTCTTTGCTTGGTATTTTCACCTGGATAACGTTATTTCTCGCTTCTCCTGCCTTTGTTTCTATATAATCTCTGTAGACAATGTTTGCAGCATTTGAGCCGCTACCCACTACTATTTCAGCGCCCTCTATTGGCAGCCAGAGATTTTCTACACCCTCTTGCTGGATATTAGCCCTATAGAGCGAGCCACCTGGAGCGGGCAGGATATCATCCGGAGCAGGCTCTTCCGCTAGAAGATGACCCATATCTTTGACCAGTATCGGCGTGCGGGTTTCTCCTCCACCGGTTTGACATGCGGCGATAGGCAGCAAGCCAATAAGCATAATAACCGCGAGAATATATACCAGTTTTTTCATGCTGCCTCCTGAGATGGCGTTGCCCCTGTCTCTCTCATGCCGATTACCGCCACTATCAGCAGTATGGCAGCGGGGAGTAGAAGTAATCCCAGAGAGAACAGCCCGCAAATGATGACACCGGCAACACTAACCCACATGAGTGCGTTTCTTAGCTTGGGCTTGTTTTTAAGCGCCAGCACCGATACCAGCGCCAGTATGCCCATTACTGCCGTGACACCACTAAAGACAGCCAGCAGCAGGAAGCCGCTGCCGACGGATGATTTTTCCATTACGCTGCTTAATACCTGCCCTGTTTCATCCCTGACTATAGTGGTTACGACGGCATACCCCGGCGTAAGCAGAAACACGAGCAGGGAAAGCAGTATCACCCAAACTCCACCTATTATCCCGCACGATTTGGCAATCTTTCTTATAGTATTCATTTTTCACCTCTACTTCTGAATAAGTGCCCAAAACCTTAATTTACTGAAATATGTCACGGTAATTTTCCCGCGTTGTAAATAACCTCGTTGGTGCCGTCCGTAATGAAAACAAGCAGGTACAGTTCACCTTCATCCCGCGAAAAATGCTCAACTGCCTTTCGATAAACAAGGGTATCGCCTTCGGTAACCGGGGGCTCAAGGTGGGAGCCGCTTGAGGATACTCCCCCTTCTCCCGGGGCGTAAAATTTGGCGTCTACATGCTTAAGCGGTTTATCGGAAGCGACTTCAACCTCAAGTTCCAGGGTAGTCTCATCTATGACTCTATACTCAACGTTTTGCAGGCGGATGGCATCCCGGCTTTCTTCTTCTATGGTCTCCGGCGGGTAAGCGATGTTATTTATGTGGATAGAGGGTTCGTTGCGGCTATCGAATTCGATTGATTCTCCCTCAGCGTTGTCGCCCACTAAAAGATAATCGCCGATAGTTAGTTCTCCGTTGTTATCGACGTCGTGGAATCCTGACTCATCGGGGTTTGCATTATCCGCGAGCATATCGGCCAGCAGTAGCCCGCCGGATACGCAGATATTATCGAGTTCCAGCCTCGCCGTTCTTTCCGGCGGTAAAAAGACGATATTGTCGATATTCACCCGGTAGCCTGTTGTTGCTTTCTCGATGAAGGTGTCAATCCAGACATGTTTGTAGGATGGTTTTTCGGCCCGCTTGACCGGCGGGGTGACGGTGTAATCCCAATCATAGGTTGATTTCTGCCCCCGGTAATAACCCACCTGTTTATCATCGCGATACACGTAAACATACATGACGTAGAAACGTGGGTCGTATTCCACCTTTTGTTTCACCTGAATTTCGATTTCCTTCTCCCCCGAAGCGGGCAATATCATTTCACCCTGACCCTGGCATACCGGCTCATCGGCCATCGGGTCATTCAATGTCCAGGTATAGCTGGCTTCGGTATCTTCGTTGTTAAGGTTTTTCAAAATGAACCTGAACGGGAACTCCGATGACTCGCCATAGGTACAAAAGGGATCGAGCACGTCTACCTGGCGGTCGTATATATTTACCGGCGGTGTTTTATTCGGATTAAAACCGATGCCACAGCCGGTAATGATTAATGTAATCGCTACACAGATAATTACCAGGCATGGTATAAACTTCTTCATTTCTTTTCTCATTTTCAGCTTTGTGAAGTACCCTTTCTGACCAGAAGAAATATAAGCAGGCCGATGGGGAAGAAAAATATCGATACCACTACCCAGCCCAGTGTCTCCCACCCGGATAGCCCGCGTTTCCGCCCTTCCCATGTCACCAGGAAGGTCAACAGCGCCACGGGTACTAAGAGAAGAAAAAAGTTAATAATCTGCGCCAGATGTGTCATTTTTGCCTCCGGCAAGACTCAATCTCCAATATTCTCATGGTAGACTTCCTCGGTTGACATCGTAAAAACACGGAACCGCTGGTATATCTTATTGAGCGGAGCTGGCATATCAGGATACGTCTTTCCGCCGTCAGGAGTAAGGTAGCCGAAAGCAGTCACAGTCTTGCTGAGATTATCGCTGTCAATCGTTATCGTTAAGCTCATATCCCCCATGCTTGTGCTGCCGCTATCGTTTAGCTTGCCGGGGAATTGATAGTATTCCTCCAACTCGTCCAAACCGCTGTTCTCAAAGTATGTCACGAGGCTTTCCATTTCCTGCGAGGAAAGCTTGCCAGTTCTCCAGGTTCTGGTGGGCGGATTTTGCGGTGAGGGAATACGTAACCCCTTCTCTTCGACATAGATGATGCTTCCATCTTCGTAAAAGTAGAGGTAGCTGAACTCTCCCCTCATGATATAGTCGCGTTGCTCGTAGATGACCGGATTGCCCTCAGGAATATCAAGAGCAGGTGGGGATTTTACCAGCATCCAGATTCCGCCTCCTATGATCACCAGTCCCAGAATTAGCAGTCCGTAAAGGATTCCCTTCTTACTCATATTGGTCCCCCTTGAATGCTTAATCACTTATTCCTCTGATATCCGTCGCAATAGTAGCCTTCGCCGGAACAAATACCCACTCGTCGCCGGTTGTGAGGTTATATCTATCACGCTCCGCATCGCCATATTCTACGCGCTCGGTATAAGGGTATGACTTGCTGAAAGTAAAATTGACGGCTTCGTTCCGGTCGGTGCGATTCCAGAGCGTCAACTTGATTGGGCCGGGTTTATCCGATAATATTCTCACCGGGACATTGAACCGCTCCACGATAAGGCTTTCATGACTTGTTACCGGCCCGATATTCCATTGCCAGGTCACCGTATTGATCTGCTCAACGTCTGTTTTCGGCATCAATTGAAGAAGCGCATGTGGCGCGCTTGTCTTCCAAATTATATTCGCCGTATACCTAGGTACGGGGACATCGTCTTTTTTCAAGTTCGGGATGGTGAGCTTTAACATAGTGCCGTGATCGGTATCGACCAGTTCCTGAATAAAATCTTCAGTCAAATGGCCTGGAACTTTATACACTTGATTATAAAGTTCCTCGTATGGCTCGCCGGAGACGGTACCAAGCGGGAGGTAAAGCTCAACATTTTTCAGATCTTCTGGAGATTGTAGGGCTACCTGGTAGTAATAGCTGTAATGAGGCATGGCACTGTAGCCGCACCAGCTTGTCATCATTACCAGAACAATAAAAGCCGCAAACGAACCAAAACTTCTCATCCGATTTCTGATCGCCGGTACTAGGGCGCCGATTAAAAGAATACCAAAGCCACCAAGGACGAAAGCAGCGATGTAGGGAGACGGAGAAAGCAGGTTCGGGCTATCTATTCCCCACCATATCATCGACATGGCGAAGGTATAGCCAAAGAAAAGCAGGAAGCCGTAGAGCAGCCCCCGGCGCCAGGTGCCAAAGTAGCCAAAGGCCAAAGCCAAAAGCGGCAGCAATACGAAAAAGAGGCTGTGCACTCCGGCGGTTAGAAAAGCATTGATAAAACCGGCTACCAATGCCATTAATGGCAATAGTATCTTTTTTAAACAGTTGTACCTGTTCTGGATTGGTTCGCCCATGATTTCTTTACTCCTTGACCATATGCTCCGTGTCAATTACCTCCAGCCACACCACCGCGGAACTGCCCGGAGCGGATTCTGTGGGCTTATAGTCAATGATGCCAAGTCGAACCTTCTGGCCATAGCTCGGCCATTCGAGACTGGGAGGTGTCCCCCTGTCGTGCCACGGCCCGCCAAATTCTCTCCAAAACGCCCCCTCGATTCTATAGCCATCGGATTCTCCTGTTCCTCCGACTTCCTGAGAAACACCCATAGCGGTACCCTCGTAGTTCGTGCCGGAAGAGTGCCCCTCCACAACATACGGTTTGATACCCTGCGCCGAGCTGTACCCCCACATGGCCAGAACGCCGATAATAATACCGGCGATTAAAATAAACATCGATTTCAGCTTGGAATTACCCAATGTTTTCATCTTTCACCTGCTTCCCTGGGAACTATTTCACCCATCAACCAATATGGGCCTTCGCAATCTTGGGGGAGAGGCTCTTTTATAATTCTATTGACATACTCAAGAGGCATTTCGCCACCGCCTATATATACCTCTTCACCGACCCGAGCTACAACTTCACCGTTTCTACCTAGTATCTCAATGTTCTCGTTGTTGCTATTCAGAAAATAGTCGGGTTGCCAGATTATAAGTGTCCCGTTAACACGCAGGTAGTCGTCTTCCAGAACCAGTTTGCCAGTCATAAGGGCGGCCATAAATGACCCGCTGCGCATTTTTAGTTGAGGAAAATGAACTGACGGGTCAGGGTTGACTTTAAACGGTATTTCGTAAAGCGGTTCGTAGACTACTATTGCTGCAACGTGAGTGGGCAATTGAGCGTCAGCCTCCTGCAATGTTTCATCGAACAGCTTGCTGTCGGTCACATACACTTCAACTTGATTATCCTGGATGTTAATGCTGCTAGCACAGAAGAGTCCCAGTTCTTCAAGAAGTTGCATAGTCTCTCTTTGCGTTGCCTGAAGCTGCTCATATGTAACTTCAAAAGCACGTAACTCAATTACTTTGGCTAATGGTGAATCTTCCTTGATATATTTCTTTATCGTTTCTTCACCGTTTTTAGTGAACGATATTACGATGCGGAATTCCGGCTGATGCTGTATCCACAAACCGACAAAAGTCTCTGGCTCTTCCTCTTCCAACTCTGCGCCTAGTGTGCCAGCTTTGTCCATAAGCTCAAAGCGGCTGATGACCTTACCCCGTAATTAGTAGCACCACTGTCTAGAGTCCAGCCGTTGTTTCAGCATACTCCTTTGGGGTAGCTCCTTTCAATGAGCTGTGTGGTCTAACCTCGTTATAGTCCTTTCGCCAGTCTT
>Ga0315547_1000226_pt1 | contig 61969 bp, 44 predicted proteins | sample SalMarSW160240MG_2_FD_202542 | JGI IMG/M metagenome (GOLD analysis project Ga0315547, IMG submission 202542) | Salt marsh sediment microbial communities from the Plum Island Ecosystem LTER, Massachusetts, United States - Salt Marsh Sediment SW1601-240 ...
TAACCATATATGCCGAACTTGTAAAGATATTATAGGTAAGGGTGCCGGATATTCTGATAATTATAGTAAAGAAGAAGCGGATAAATGGTTTGAAGGATTAGAAGAAAGAAAAAAGAAACTTGAAAAAGAAGGGATAATATAAACGACTCTTATTATCAATACCAATTATGAAAAAGAAAATTACAATTAGTTATAAACCCGGTAGTATCTCTGAGGTTCCAATGATAAAAATTGCTAATAAATATTTGGAGGATTACGGCTTCAAGGTTGGTGATAAAGCAGAAATAGAATACAAACAAAACGAACTCATTATTAAAAAGGTCGAAGTTTATAAGTTAAATAACAAGTTAAATCAAAATAATGAACGAAGAAAACAACAAAATTAAAAAAGCGATAATTTTAGGAAGAGTTAGCTCAAAAGAACAACAAGAGGGTTTTTCTTTAGATTCTCAAATTAAACTTTTGAGAGAATATGCAAGTAATAGAAATATGAAAACAGTTAAAGAGTTTGTTTTACCCGAGACAGCATCAAAATCTGGAGATAGAAAATTATTTAAAGAAATGGTGGAGTTTTTGGGTAAAAAAGGAAACGTAAAAATCATTCTGGTGGAAAAAGTTGATAGACTAACTCGTAATTATAAGGACGCTGTCTTAATGAATGATTGGCTTAATGAAGATTTGGAAAGAGAAATCCATTTTGTAAAACAAAATCTGATTATCCACAAAAATGCAAAATCTCACGAAAAATTCCAGTGGGACATCTATATTGCTATTGCTCATCAGTACTCAAATAATCTCTCTGAAGAAACTAAAAAAGGCTTGCAGGAAAAGTTTAATCAAGGATACTGGCCGGGATGGGCACCACTCGGATACCTTAATAAAGAGATTGATGAAAAGAAAACCACAATCCCAGACCCGGAAAAATGGCACCTAGTGAGAAAAGCTTTTAAGATGTATTCAACCGGTAATTATTCGGTAGTGAAAATAGTGGAAGAACTCTATAAAGAAGGACTTACATCAAAAACTGGGAAAAAAGTCCCTTACAGTATTATGACCGACACATTAAGGAATTCCTTTTATGCGGGTTTAATGAAATGGAATGGCCAAGAAAAAATGGGACAATACCAACCAATGATTGCTTTAGAAGAGCACAGACAAATTTTAACAATTATGGATTCGCACAACCAACACGCCTGCAGGAGAAGGAAGCATAATTTCTTGTTAAGGGGTTTTGTATTCTGCGATATCTGCGGTCAAAGATACACAGCTGAAAAACACCGCATTGGCAAAAATCCTGACTATTATCACTGCTCGGCGAAGACTGTTAAACACAGTAATAGAAATCAGAACATTGAAACCACACAACTAGAAAAGCAAGTTGAAGAGGAGTTTAAGAATATCCAGTTTTGTCAGGAATTTATTGATATGACAATCGGAAAAGTAAAGAAAGTTTATCAGGAAAAGAGAAATGGAATTGACTCACAGAAAAGAATATTGCTAAACAAGAAAATAAAACTTGAAGAAAAAAGAAGGATAGCTGAAGAAAAACTTATAGCCGGCACGCTTACAGATGATGATTTTATAAGAATTAGAGGCCGCGTAAAAGAGGGGCTTAATCTTGTCCAGGAAGAAATTGACGAATTAGATAATCAACATGATATTGATGTTGATACTACGAGAGAAACTTTAATACTTTCAAAAGATGTTTATACAGCTTATAAAGAAGCTCCAGATGAAATTAAAAGATTATACTTATCTTTCTTCTGGGATAAAATTTGGGTAAAAGATAAAAAAATAGTCCGGACGAAACCGACCGAACTAATAGACGTTTTACTCAAAGAAAAGCAAATTATAATAAGTCCTAACTGGCTCCCCTAGTCGGTCTCGAACCTGGGTTTTAAGGGGAAATTAAGGGCTTTTTGAGGCTGTCCCACAATGCCTCTCGGTCGGGGCTATTTAAAGCTAAAATGAGACAAATGAGACACGAAAAGGGGGTGTCCCAAATGGAACAATGGAGTGTCCTATTTTTAGAAACATAGTCTTACTATTCTGGCTTTTTCTCTTCGACTATTTTATTTTTTGCCTTTCTTTTCTGATATTGTTTTTCCCATTTCTCATGCCATTCCGCCTCCCAAGAAGGCAAATTCAAATAGATTTCTTGAGTTGCATCACAAATACTAATCAATCCTCTTATATGATTAAACTTATTTTTAATTCCGGCATCTTCCCAACAATATGGAGGACCATGAAGGCTGAAAAGTTCATTGCCTGTCAAAATAAGTACTGGATTAATCGGTCTTTCGCTCTTCCAGAATTTTCTTCCCGCCTTCGCAATACCGGTGATACCTTTAATCTCTGTTGGTGTTAATTTTTTGCGTAGCGTGGAAAATACTATTATTGCCCCCGGAAAACTTTTTGCCAGATAACGCATTCTATCAAAATCTTTCTTTGTAAATTGATTATAAGTTTTAGATTCACCGAAAAGAAGTCCGTCTCTTTTTTCTCCATATATTGAGTCTTGCCAGAATAGTGCAAAATCAGCCTCTATATCTTTCTTATTATCCGCTTTGGCAGTAAAACTTAGAGTCGGTGTCGCAAGTAAAGTCGTTAACTTATGATTATTAAAAAATTCCAATGCCAAGAGAGTTGCGTATGCTCCATCTGCATAACCGGGAACACTAAATGGGCCAGTTGTTTTATAGCACCATTGCCCATTTTCTATATTTCCTATCGCAGAAAATGTGTTGAGACACTTGGGACAAGTAAAGACTTTTTCAATTTTGTCTACGGGAAACCATGAGTTCCTAATGCAATGAGGGCATTGTACTTTTAAGCCTATATTAAATATCCCTTTTGAAATCAGATAATCACAAAGATTACTCCTCCTAGAGGGATCCTGGAGTTTGCTTCTAATTTCGCCTATTGGCAACTCTCTTTCCTGACTAATCCTGTTATTCGTAACAGGTTGCCCGTTAGACTGGACAGAGCCACCATTCATATGCTCTAAAAGCCCAAGCAATTTTTCATTAGCCAATACAAGTGCATACCCATCAAGTTTTTTGTAGATTTGTTTAGCAAGCAATCCCGGCGCAGATAGTTCTGTTTCCCAACCCTGATCTTTTAACCAAGCAAATACTACTTTTTGTGATTCAGGTATATCCCAATTGTCAGTAAAATTATCTTTGACTAATTTTACTAAGCCGTTTCTCCCCACACGCCAATCGCCGTGAAAAGAACCAAAACTTGAAATAGAGCGAATAAAATTCTCCCCCGATGATTTAGGAAAAACCTCTGCAAGGTATTGATCAGAACCGTACAAACGAAAACTCACTTCGTTAACACATCGAGGTTCTCCATGATATACATGCTTATCTGCAAATTTTGGCAAAAGAGGACTAAAAGATACTTTAAGCTCATCTCTCTCATTTACTTCTATTGAATCTTCGTCTCCAAAGAAATCATCCGGGATTGCACCATCTTTATCTCGAGCCCATTCATCCCAAACCCTGGGATACCAATGTTGAAGAGAAAAGAAACCGTCTTTGGATGGATCGTTCGGTTCTGGTTTGATATTAAGAGTCTTTGCGTAATCCTGAATTTCTTCCATCGTTGAATTTCTAGACCGAACAATTGATGCGTGGTCACAAACTGTTTTATTATGTCCCCAGTGCGTACGATGAGCTTTTAAAAAATCGATAATAATTTCTTTAAGTTGATCGTTCAAAAGAAATTGTTTAGGAATCGGCATCACACTGCGTCCCATCGCCCTTAAGTTCCAAAAATCGATAATGTCCTCAACTTTTGTAATATCTAAAAAAAATGCGTAGGCGTTTCTTCTTAGACCAGAACGACTCAGATGATCAAGGGCATGCTGTGTTGCCCTCCTTGGAAATATCACATTTCCTTTTAGTAAACTGCTAATGTCTTCGAGTTTGAATTTAGGCTCTTCAATTTCAAGAGGATCAGAGAAATATTTTTTTACAACCGGAATAAGCTTCGCGGGGAGTTCTCCAAAGAGACTTGCCCAAAAAAGCCCATATTGTTTTGGAAATTCTGGAATAATAACCCTTACTGGATATTTTGGTTTGTATTTAAAATGTTTATTGAAAAGATCATTAAAAATCTCGAAAATTCCTATCCCGTATTTTGGAGACAAACTTCGTTCTTCATCAAGAATTTTCCAAATCTCATCGGGTTTTATGATTTCTAATTTTAAATCTTTTATATAAACTGGAACCTCTCTTGATAATTGGACAAATACATCGGGATCAAACGCCTCAATATAGCCTAAAACCACACTCTTAGCTTTGGGTGCTTTGATTGGTCCCTCTCTCCAACTTTTAGGCATCTGCTTATAAATCGTAAGGATTGGACAATAAGCACCACCCCATACCGTAGAACTTAGCTGTATTGCTTCTCTAACTTGTTTTGCGTTATTGGGATCAACAAGAAAGGCAATCTTGATTGGCCTTATTTTTAAATTTATATTTCCGAATTTAACCATAGATTCTTGTGTTTTAGTATTTTTGTGAAAAGAAAAAAGTATCAGGAACTTTTTTGAAGCTCAGTTAACTCTTCGAGTTTTTTAATAACTTTTCCGTAATTAGAAAATATTTTAATGTTTTCAATTAATGCCCTCATATAAATATTGATAAATTCCTTATATGTAAGACCACATTCTCCATAAAAATCTTTGTTACCGCTCTTAAAACGAATCAAAAGAGAATGCGTTCCATCTCCTTTTTTTTTGAAAATTCTGCCCGTATAGTTTCCTTCGTGCGTATATTCACATCTTATCTTGTATAGAATATCGGCGAAATTTACATTGGGAGTTTTTTTATTCGTAAGACTAGGTTTTATTCTATATTTTAAGTTTCCTTTTACGGGATTAAAAAATTCTTTAACAAGCTCTATTTTTATTCCTCTTTTACCCAAGCTTCTTGATGTAATCTCGGCATGGGATATTAAAATATAAATCTTTATAACATCGACGTCTTCCTGGTTATTCTTTTCTAACATATCTAAGAAATCACATATTTTTATAGCCTTATCTATTTTACTTAATAGATAACAAACCGCCTGCATCCTATCGTAATCTATACTCGTAACATGTTTATATAAATCTCTAACATCTAAATTAAACCGTTTAAAGAAAGAAGAGATTTCATCCTCGTCGTCCCTCCAATTTGTTATCTGAAACTGTTCCCATTTTGTTTCAAATTCATCTTCCATGGTTTATTTATTAATTAATTTTATCAAATCTTTTTCTTTTTCGTACCCTCTTAGTGCCCCAAATAAAATCCCTAATCTATAATTCAGCCCTTTGCTTGTGAGCCGCCAATTTATTTTTTCTAAAGTTGATTTAAAAAGTTTCTGAAGTTGATATTTACTATCATATTCTCCCCTACCAGCTTTATTATCCTGAACCGTAAATTCAATAATTACATCTCTTTCTATTTCTGGTTTTGAAAATTCTAACTTAATATATTCTTCTTTTTGGAGAGCCGGCACCAAAAGTTTTTGAAGTTCGGCAATAGTAAGTTTTTTAATCTTGGCTAACTTTTCATAAAGCTTTTTATTCTTTTCTCCTTCCTCCCAGCTTTTAACTAATCGGGAAAGCTGTTCCGATTCGTAGGGTTTTTCTTCAACCCATTTCTCATCTAAAGTTGGATGGTTTAGGATTCTAATCTTTTCAGGTTTAATGAGATTTATTTTGCTCATATTAAATTAGAATAGCAAAAATAAGGAGTTTTGTAAATAAGCGATCGGCGAATTTTTTGGCGAGGATAATTTAGGTGTTATTGTTTTCTATTTCTTTTCTTTTTGTATTCATTCTCAAGATTTAAATGATATTTATGAAATTCGTCATCATCTCGCTCGTTGTCAATCCTCATTGCATTAAAGGCCCTTCCTCTACGATATGGGCCAAAGAGTCTCGCAAACTCTCCCTGAAATCGATGCAATGTATTCCAATCATCTTCAACTCCAGATTTGTCAAATCCCTTAAATCCTTCTTGCCATGGGCGACGTCCATACTCGTCAAATGCAGATGAGGTTCCATCTCTATGCCCTATAACAACTTGCCCGCCATATACTACAGACCTTGGGTCTGGCATTAATAAATAACCATAACCATAGTTATACCAGTCCGATTTGGAGACATATTTTTCTGGATATAGCCAATCTTCTTTCGCTGCTGCAATGTGTCTGTATGCACGACTTTTGACAATGAAATTAATTTGACGTACCTCTTCTTCGGATAGAAAACGTAAAGTTTGAATATCAGTAATTTTCATTATCGCACCTCTAAAAAAGTTTGGGTTTGGTCGCATTCCTAACCCATTCTGGTATGGATTTCTCACCCAAGATAAATTTGTAAGGATAAGTATTTTATTCAACGAAAGAGGAAAAAATGTATGACTAGCATGTAATCTGATGTCTGGGTCGTTATGTTCTCGACACCATTGCGACCTAGGACCACACCGGCGATTGTATATCGCCACGGGGTGGTCAGATATGACAAACTTTGTATCTGATTTACTCGCATCGGCTATGAGCCATACGCATTCCATCCATATAGAACTGTATAACTGCCGCAGCGAAGTCATTAGAGCAAGAATGCTGTTTTTGTCCGATCTACCCAACTTACTTGCCTGATCTCGGAGCCATGCAAGTCCCTTTGGAGTGCGAAGTTTTTGAGTACTCATATAGAGAAGGAGGTTATTAATATGATTAGAACCATCCCATGGATGCGAAAAAGCCGCACACCATTCAACTGCAGCTCGCCCCCTAGCATCAATCTGTCCAAAGAATAACTGTTCAAGCGTTCTTGATTCAACGCCGTTGAAGTTTGTTGTGTACAAATCCTCTTCTACGAAGCAATGTTTGAACCCTAGTTTTCTTACTGCATTACCTGTATGAACCTTGCCTTTGCCGTCTATAAATTGCGGCGGTTTTAAGTTGAGATAATACAATTCATGCTTGGATGATGGGTCTGGTACAAATCTTTTTTGATACCAAATTGGGACATAATGATTATTTTTATACTCTCCAGACATAGTTTAAATTTCATTGTGTGCACTGTGGATAACTTACTATTTGACCTTTCTAAAAAGTTTCTATATACTTAAAATATAATCGAAACTAAATAGAAAGTCAAACTTATGATTACTAAGCGTCAAAAAAAAGTCTTGGATTTTATAAAATCCTACAAGAAGAAGAATAAATACTCTCCTTCTTTGGAGGAAATAAGAGACGATTTAGGAATTTCCTCAATCTCAACTGCTCATTATCATGTAAAAAATTTACAAGAAGCCGGATATTTACAAAAGAAATACAATCAACCACGTTCAGTTTCGCCAACCAAAGAAAGAGAAACTATCGAAGTTCCTATTGTCGGTACCATTGCTGCCGGACAACCTATCGAGGCAATAGAAATACCTGATGACACAATTACAGTGACTAAAAATGAAATTGGTAAATTTGGCAACCATTATGCACTACGCGTTCAGGGTAATAGTATGATCGATGAGGGGATTTTTGACGGCGATATTGTCATAATAAGGCAACAACCAACTGCGGACGATGGACAAACAGTAGTAGCAATTGTCAATGACAATGAAGCTACCTTGAAAAAAATATACCGCGAAAAAGACAGATTTAAATTACAACCTGCTAATCCTTCGCTTTTTCCGATTTACACGAAAGAGTTGGAGGTGAGAGGGCTTGTAGTAAAAATAATCAGAAATTTTGAAAGACAAACCGAAAGAGAAAAGGCTTCAGACCATAAATTACAAAGGAGGATTGATTATTCTTGGGACTTTAATGGAGCTAAAACAAAGCCGTATACTCATGGACTCCATACTTATCCAGCAATGTTTATTCCTCAAGTGGCACGACGATTGATTCTAACCTATAGCAAAAAAGGAGACACTATCTGCGATATTTTTTGCGGTTCCGGCACTGCCTTAGTTGAAGGCGAATTGCTAAACCGCAATTCCTATGGCATTGACCTTAATCCATTAGCTATATTTTTAGCTAAAGTTAAAACTACCCCAATAAATTCTCAACTGCTTTCAAAAGAATATATCAAACTTTTGACAAGGGTTAATAAAATTAAAAATAACGAAATAGAAAAGCCAAAATTTAAAAATCTCGAATTTTGGTTTAAAGACAAGGTAATTATTGAATTAGCCAAAATTAAAAAGGCTATCAAAGAAATAAAAGATAAAAAAATCCAAGGTTTTTTCTTGGTTGCTTTCAGCGAAATCGTCAGAAAAGCGTCAAATACAAAAAATGGGGAATTTAAACTAGTGAGAATCAAAAAGGAAGAACTAGAAAAATATAATCCTAATGTTTTAGAAATTTTTAAGCAGAAGGCGGAAGCTAATATAAAAGGTATGGAAGATTTTTATCGAGACATCGATAAAAATACTTGGACCAAGATTATGCTGGGAGATTCTTCAAAAGATAATGGCATTAAAGAAAAATCTATAGACTGCATTATTACTTCTCCGCCTTATGGCGATAGCAGAACAACGGTTGCTTATGGACAATTTTCTCGACTTTCAGCACAATGGATAGATATTTTTGAGAATCCAGACAATGCGTCAAGGGTAGATAATGAATTATTAGGTGGGAAGGCCGCAAAAGAATTGGCTCATTCTCTCGCTTCAAATTATCTTTCAGAATCTTTGAAGAAAATTGCGAATAAAGATGAAAAACGAGCAAAAGATGTTTTAAGTTTTTTTATCGGCCTTAACGATTGTTTAGCGCGAGCATACAAAATACTTAAACCAAAAAAATATTTCTGTATCGTGATAGGCAACCGGCTTGTCAAACAAGTTAGAATACCCACTGATTTCATTATTGCTGAATTAGCTCAAGAAATTGGATTTACTCGTGAGGACATTTTTGTTAGAAACATCCCAGGAAAAAGAATGCCAATCAAAAATTCACCAACTAACATTGCTGGCGAACTCGAGGAAACAATAACAAAAGAAAGCATTGTAATACTTAGAAAAGATTAAATTAATCTTGCCCTTTTAGAAAAGCAATCATCAATTTTTCTAATTTTTACTCGAAAACCAGTGCCGTGATTTCTGACAGAGCCATTGGGACGATAATACATTCTAAAATCAACCACAATATCATCGGCTTTGACTCTTTTTTTAAATAATTCAAAATCAAAATCTTCCAAAAGATAAGCTTCATTAAAATGAAAATACTCGACACCTCCAATGATTTTAGTCTCTGCTAAAACATAAACAAGAGCCGGTAATTTTTTTTCAAATTTATTTCTAAGAGATTCTATGTCCCAAAATATATTTAACCTTCTGTCTTTTCCCTTTACTCTAATTTTATCCTTTTCAACCGATAATTTTAGATTTTGATTGTTATATCTTTTACACGAAAGCGTACTATGTAATTCTTTGGATCTCAGATTATCTCTTTTTGAATATCCAAAATTATCAAGTAATAAGCGGTCGCGATCTCCACCTTTCGGTAGAGGTTCAAGCGTAAACAAAGTCATCATAGATTTTGCGTTTTTGCGATATGATTTTAACTCCGCAATTTCTCCTATGTCCGGTAATGGTATATTATTTTCTTTAATTCCTAATAAATCTTCTAATGTCTTACCGATCCCAGTGTCGCCACGACGATGAGTTTTTACAAAACCCGCTTTTTTTATTTGCTGGAGTTTTCCTTTAAGTGTTTTTAAATTCATAGTTATTTTACAAAATAATCAAGTGGTTTTTTATAAATATCTGCGATCTTTTTTAATTCAGTTACATCTATTCTTCTTTCTCCCTGTTCAATCTTTGAAATATAAGATTGAGGTTTTGATAGTTTTTTAGCAACCTCTACCTGCTTTAAGCCAGCTTCTAATCTGGCTTTTTTAAGTCGTTCAATAGCTTTTTTATATTCTTTTGTATAGATTGATCTAGTCATACTCTTATTTCTATAATATATCCTATTGTAGAATATCCCAAAATAGGTTATACTAATCTTGGGGAGTTCCTATGCCTTGCCCGCGCACGGGAGGGTCGGGGCAAGGGTAAGGAAGAATAAAATCCCTGCCCAAAAATTCGCCAGCCCAAGCGAGGGCGCAGCGGAAGGAAGGGGTCTGGGGGAGGAACTCCGCCACGCCCGAGCGGAAAGCCCCGCCGCCCTGCTTTATTAAAAGCAGAGCCAAACAAAAAATTTCTTTTCCTTAATTGAAAAAAATTTGGGGGTGCGTAACTAAAAAATGTTTAGAAATTTTTTTGTTTAGCGGCGAGCGTCGGCGGGGCGTCAAAAATCCGCTTGCGGATTTTCCTTGAAAAAAGTTCGGATTTCGTTCAGAGTTCGGAGCCAAATTGTATGTTCGGCGTTTGTTGCCTCGCCCCTGCGGGGCTCGGCAAGTCCGCCAGAGACGGAAAAGGCTGATTTTGAAAGGATTTGCCACGCTCCGCGTGGCTCAAAAAACAATTCCCGTTCCCGCAAAATTCGGTTCGCTCAAGTTTACTTGAGGTTTCGCTAAAGCGAAACAGCCAATCTTTTTTTCTCGCCCGAAAGGGCGAGTTGCAAAGCGATATTATTAAAAAATAATTTTTCAAAACTATGAACAAATACTTTCTTTACATTAGAAAATCAACAGACGAGGACGACAGACAAGTTTTGTCGCTGGAAGCGCAGGAAACAGAATTGCGGGAATTGGCTGAAAAAGAAAATATAACGGTTGTTGATACATTTCGCGAATCACAGACTGCCAAAGAGCCTGGCCGTCTGGTTTTTAATAATATGCTGGATAGAATAGAAAAAGGCGAAGCCGAAGGAATTTTGGCATGGCACCCTGACAGGCTCGCCCGCAATTCTGTTGATGGCGGAAAAATTATTTTTTTAATAGATAGCGAGAAAATCAAATTTTTAAAATTTCCCACATTTTGGTTTGAAGCAACCCCGCAGGGAAAATTTATGCTCAATATCGCTTTTGGGCAGTCAAAATATTTTGTTGATAATCTTTCAGAGAATACAAAAAGAGGTTTAAGACAAAAATTAAGAAGAGGCGAAATGCCCGGCTATGCTCCGCTTGGATATTTGAATGATTTGCGAACCCATACAATGATAAAAGACCTTGAAAGATTTCGCCTCGTTAGAAAAATTTTTGACTTATACTCAACTGAAAATTATTCTCTGAAAAATTTGAGAGACAAAATTTTTGACATCGGCTTGTTGACCAGAAAGGAGAAAATGCTTTCCGTTTCAATGGTACAAAACATTTTGCAAAATCCTTTCTATTACGGAATGTTCAGATACAATAGCGAATTATGGCAAGGAAAGCATAAGCCAATGATTACAAAGAAACTTTTTGAAAAGTGCCAAAGTGTTTTATCTGATCGCTCCCGCCCACAAAAAAGGAAGATTAGAGAGTTTGCTTTCCGCGGACTTTTGTTTTGCGGAGAGTGCGGGTGTGCCATAACTTCCGAAACACAAAAAGGACATAATTATTATCGTTGCACAAAAAAGCGAAATAAATGCTCGCAAGGATATATCCGCGAGGAAGTTTTGACGAAGCAGATAAACAAACAAATTCAAAAAGTTTCTTTGCCTCCGTCTTGGGCTGATAAAATGATTACGGAACTGGACAAAGATAAAGAGCAAGAAGCCAAAGACGGAGCCGTTTTTGCTCAAAATCTAAAATCTCAAATAAAGAAGCTTGAGGATAAATTAGACACCTTGCTTGACACCCATTTGGACGGCACAATTACCAAAGAAGAATATACCGCCAAAAAACAAAAAATCCTCAACCAAAAGATTGAGATTTCCGAGAAATTAAAGGATTTTGAGCAAAACGGCAATCATTGGCTCGAACCTGCCAAAAAATTCATTTTAGACAGTAAACAAGCCGAAATTATCGCTTTGCAAGAAAATCTTTTTGATAAAAAAGATTTTCTAAAAAAGATTGGCTCGAACCGAATTTTGCGGGAACGGGAATTGTTTTTTGAGCCACGCGGAGCGTGGCAAATCCTTTCAAAATCAGCCTTTTCCGTCTCTGGCGGACTTGCCGAGCCCCGCAGGGGCGAGGCAACAAACGCCGAACATACAATTTGGCTCCGGGGACAGGACTCGAACCTGTAACAAACGCCTTAACAGGGCGCTGTTCTACCATTGAACTACCCCGGAATGTTCTTTAATTGTAACAAAAAACTGAAAATTTTTCAAGTAATTTGAAAATTAGAAATTGGGATTTAATTAGAATAATTAGAAATTAGAAATTAGAAATTTCGTCCTAATAGCCTTTTAATTTCTTCAACTTCTTATGTTCCCTAATCTTCTGTAAAGACTTGGCTTCAATCTGTCTGATTCTTTCTCTAGTAACCCCAAACTCCCTGCCAACCATTTCTAATGTGTGATTTACTCCGTTTTTCAGTCCAAACCTCATTGATAAAATTTTCTGCTCCCGAGGGGTTAAATCAACTAAAATTTCTTTTAATCGGCTTTGTAAAAGTTTTCGAGCCGCAGACATACTTGGAGGCGGTTCTTTTTCATCTTCAATAAATTCCGCTAAAACGCTTTCTCCCTCATTACTGCCAACCGGCGTTTCTAGGGAAACCGTACCCTGAGAAATTTTAATAATATGATGAACTTTTTCTACTGGAAGATCCATTTCGGCAGCAACTTCTTCTGGCAGAGGCTCTCTACCTAAATCCTGTAAAAGTCTGCGGCGTATCTTAGTGTATTTAGAAAGAGTCTCTACCATATGAACCGGAATTCTGATAGTCCTTGATTGATCAGCCAAAGCTCTGGTAACTGCTTGGCGAATCCACCAAGTAGCATAAGTTGAAAATTTATAGCCTCTTCTATAGTCAAACTTTTCTACTGCTCGGAATAAACCCAAATTACCTTCCTGAATTAAATCAAGAATTGTTAAATTTGGACTTCTTCCAACATATCCCTTGGCAATAGAAACAACCAGCCTTAGATTGGCTTTGGTTAATTTTTTTCGGGCTCCATCGTCGCCCTTTTCAATACGCCGAGCCAAATCTTTTTCCTCTTTAGCGGTTAAGAAAGCTGTCCTACTTATTTCTTTAAAATATGTCCTAACCAAATCCAGATTTGCAGGCTCTAAAACCTTGTTTCTCTTTTCTTTTTCGTGAACATCATCTATTCTTAAAAACTCTCTTACCTGTTTTACTTTAATTCCTTTTTTTTCTAAAATATCATAAAGTTTTTCAAGTCCTTTAATATCATTTTCAATTTCCGGAAAACTATTTAAAATTTCATTAAAAGTCACAAACCCGCGCGTCTCTGCTTTTGCAATCAGTTCATTAAGTTTTTCAGAAACAACAACAAGCCTTTTTCTAGGTCTTGGTTTCCATGGCATATAACCTTTTATGTGAGTTGACTTTGGTTTTGATTTTCGTTTTGGTTTTGAAACCCTTTTTTTAATCTTTTGAGTTTTAACTTTCCTTAGTTTCCTATTTTTTCCCTTTTTCAACCTTCTAATAGGTTTTTTTACTGCCTTTTTTGTTTTTTTGGAAATATTCTTTACAGACTTTTTCCTTATTTTTTTCTTTTGTTTGACCATAATTATTTTTAAAAATTATAAAATTAAAATTAGATATTGCCTATTCTTTGTGATAAATCGTTAAACTCTTTCATTAAAGAATCAACCTTTCCCAGATTTTTTTCTGTTTCAGCCTTCTTAATAGATTTAGATATTATATCTAATTTTTGCCTTATCTCAAAGGAGTTAAGCTCATTTAAACAGGTCTGAATTTCTAACTCTGGCTCAATCACTTCTAACATCTCTCCCTTGAGAAAAAGATAATCTAGAAAATGACTTTCTACAGAAATACTTTTCTGAATCTGGTTTATTAGTATGTCTATATTTTCTTCTCCATGAGAAATACTTGTTTTTAAGTTTCTTAATATGGCTTTGTATTTGTCTGAAAAAAGAGGAAAGTTTTCTTCATTAATTAAAGAGATTTTCTTCAGGTTTTTTAAAATCAAAGAAACAATATTTTCCTCAATTTTCTCTTTTCGGGTTTTTGGCAAAAGAACAGATAGAGACTCTTTGGCTCTGATTTCCATTGGAACAATAAAAGAATCTGGCAAACTGCATTTTTTAAGCTCTTCTAAAACTTCTTTCTCTCCAACTTCAAGCCTTCTGGCAAGAAGCTGAATCCAATGAAACTGTTCAATTTTATTTGAAACCCTTTTTATAACTGGGAGAATAATTTTGGAAATCTCTCTTTTACCTTCAGGCGTCTTGCTGTCCCATTTGTTAAAAGTGGTTTCAAAATAGAAATCTACAATTGACTTGGCTTTAGCGACTGACTTTTTCCAAGATTCCAAATCTTCAACAATAATCTCGGCCGGGTCCTTCTTGCCGGGCATAGTAATCACCTTAATATTAAATCCCTGGGCTTGTGCCAAATCAATTCCACGCTTAGTGGCTGAATCACCGGCTATATCCATATCAAAAGCAGTTAAAAGATTGTCAGAATAGCGCTTTAGAATATTAAGCTGATCAGAAGTAAGGGCTGTGCCGCTGCTTGCCACTACATTCTCAAAACCGTTCTGAGAGACTAAAATTACATCAGTATAGCCTTCAACCAAAATGCATTGGGCTTTTTTCCTAATATTCACCCTTGCCTTATCTAATCCGTATAAAACCCGGCTTTTGTCATATAAAGGAGTTGCCGGGCTGTTAACATATTTGGCTATCTCTTTTTTATCTCCAAAAACTCTTCCGCCGAAACCAATCACCTGGGAGCTTAAATCAAATATGGGAAACATTATCCTGCCGCGAAATCTATCATAAGTCCTTGAAACATCAACTTTTTCCTTTTGGGACTTAATTGCCAAGCCTGCCATTATAATCTCCTCTCTTTTATAACCCTTTCCAACCAAAAAATCAGAAAGACCCTGCCAAGTATCAGGAGCATAGCCAATTCTCCACTTTTTTATTGAATCTTCATTAATTCCCCTGCTTAAAAGATATTCTTTTGCTTTCTGACCAGTAATGCTCTGAGCCTGCTTTTCAAAAAAAGAAGAAGCCAGTTCGCAGATTTCATATAAGCGCTGGCGCTCTGTTCTTAGCTTCGGATCCTGCTTTTGCAGACGAACACCTGCTCTATCAGCCAAGATTCTAAGAGCATCACCAAATTCCACACCTTCAATTTTCATTATAAACTTGAAAATATCTCCGCCTTCGTCACACGAACCAAAGCAATGCCAAATCTGACGAGCAGGGCTCACAAAAAAAGAAGGGGTTTTTTCATTATGAAAAGGGCAAAGCGCCCTGTAATTAACCCCAGCTTTTTGAAGCTTGATATACGAGCCAATTATTTTAACTATATCCAATCGTGTTTTAATTTCTTCAATTGGCGAAAGCATGGTTTAATTTTTGTTATTATACTCCACTTCGTCGGGATTTTCTCCTGATAATATCTTATCAACCATTTCAATTTCTTCAAGTAGTCCTCCTATTAAATCGTAGCTCTTGGATTCTTCGTATGTTGCCCAAAGATAATCAATGTTTTCATCATTAAGTTTTACTTCGCCTGATTTATGCGGACAGTAAAAACTTAAAATAATGGCCGGGATGCCTTCTGGTTTAATAAAGGCCATATCCAAAAGATATTTTACTTTTCCAACTTCCAAGTTTGCCTCTTCTTTTATCTCTCTTCTTAAAGATTTTTCAATGGCAAAGTACCAGAGATTCTCACTATTTTGAGGTAAATCAATGTAGTCATCAACTTCTAATCCTCCGCCTGGCACTGTCCACCTGCCAGGAAAAGCTTTTTTATTCAAACTCCGCTTCACTAATAAATATTTTTTGTCCTTATTATAAATAATCGCTGTTGAAAAAATCCGATGAAGCCCGTTAGAAATCTTCAACTTTTTTTCTTTGTCTACATTTTTTGGGTTTGAACTTCTAACTGGCTGAAGTTCTCGATTTTTAATTTCAATAATTGGCGAACTTAAGATAAATTTCCAAATTCATTATATCACAAACAAAGGTAGGAATCAATTCCAATCTTAACATTTCCTTGACACTCTCTACTAAAGAGATAAAATAGAGATATATAAACCAAAAACAAAAATCCCGTAAATAACGAGGTTTTAAAATATGAAGAACAAAAAAAATAATCACAGAAAAAGAATAGCAATGATTAGTGTTCATTCTGACCCATCAGCTAAATTGGGTGAGCATGAAACAGGAGGACAAAATGTTTATATTTCCGAACTAAGCAAAGCTTTAGGTCAAATGGGTTGGTCAGTTGATATCTTTACCAGATTAACCAGAAAAAGAAAAAAGATGGTTAAAGGCTACGGAAAAAATATAAATATTATATACATAAAAGCAGGTCCTCGTTATTTCGTAGTAAAAGATAAAATATTAGAAAAATTACCAGAATTTGTTGGTAATTTTCTTAATTATAAAGAAGAAAATAAAATTAATTACAGTATAGTTCATGGAAATTATTACTTAGGTGGTTTGGTAGCTGCTCAAATTAAAAGAATACTTCGTATTCCTATGATAGAGACTTTTCATTCATTGGGTCATATTCGTCATCGAAGTTTAGAAAAATTTGAAAAAGAGAAAATTAGTATTGAAGATTTCGAGGAACGATTGAGAGCTGAAAAAGAAATTATGGACACAGCTGACAGAATAATTGCCACTAGTCCTCCTGAAAAAAGAGATATTATGCATTATTATAACTTTGATTTAGAGAATAAAATAAAAATTATTCCTTGCGGTGTAAATTTAAAACGTTTCAGAAAAATAAACTCTGAAAACGCAAAAAATTATATTAATCATTCTTCCCCAAAAGATAAAATTATTTTATATGTTGGACGTATAGATTGGCGCAAAGGAATTGAAACAATAATTCAGGCCTTTCCTTTAGTTTTGAATAAACTGCCTAAATTAAGAAAAAATATAAAAATAATGGTTATTGGGGGGAAAATCGGCAAAAGAGGTAATAAAGATGATAAACAGGAAATAAACCGACTAAAAGATATATCCAAAAGATTAAGAATTGAAAAAAAAGTCCTATTTTTAGGCAGAAGAGATCAGAAAAAACTCCGTTACTATTATTCAGCCGGCGATATTTTTGTTACCTCCCCTTACTATGAACCATTTGGTATGACCGCGCTGGAAGCAATGCGTTGTGGAATACCTATTATCGCCTCAAATGTTGGCGGCCTTTCCCATGTAATAGAAAACAGAAAAACAGGTCTTTTTTTTCCGCCAGGAAACCATAAAATTCTTGCAAATAAAATTACAGAACTCCTTACAAATAACAAACTAAGAAATAAATTAATTAAAAATGCTGAAAGACTAGTAAAAGAAAATTATGGCTGGAAAAAAGTTTCTTCTGAAATAGTAAAATTATATCAGGAATTAATATGAAAATAGTTCAAATATCACCATTTGAAGAAAGGGTCCCTCCAAAAAAATATGGTGGGACTGAATTAATCATATACAATATCACTCAAGAATTAATTAAAAGAGGCCATAAGGTCTATCTTATAGCTCCTGGCGATTCTCAAACAAAAGCAAAATTATTGCCATCATTTCCAAAAGCTCTCCGAACTTATACTGAAACCCAGGATATGAAAACAAGAGATTCTCTAAAATTTATTGGTGTTGGTAAAGTACTTGAACATCTAAAGAATATTGATGCTGATATTATACATAATCATTTAGGCTGGCGGTTACTTCCTTTTTCTCCGATTATAAAAATGCCGATTGTCACTACTCTTCATGGCCCACTTTATATTGACTATCAAAAATTAATTTACGGCAAATTCAAAAAAGCTAACTATATTTCTATCTCTAAAAATCAACGAGAACCCTTTCCAAGTCTCAATTATGTTGGCAATGTTTATAATGGAATTGATGTAAGTATTTTTCCATTCAATAAAAAACCTAAAAACTATCTGGCTTTCTTGGGAAGAATGTCCCCTGAAAAAGGACCTGTTGAAGCAATAAAAATCGCTAAAAAAGCAAAAATGAAGCTTATTATGGCTGCAAAAGTTGATATAGTTGATAAAGAATTTTTCTTAAATCAAGTAAAGCCTTTAATTGATGGAAGACAAATTAAATTTATCGGTGAAATCGGCCACAAGAAAAAAACAGAACTTCTAAAAAATGCTAAAGCGCTTATAGCTCCAATTCAATGGGAAGAACCATTCGGATTGTTTTTGATAGAACCAATGGCTTGCGGAACACCGGTGATTGTCTTTGACCGAGGCTCAGCAAGAGAAGTGGTTAAAGATGGAAAGACGGGTTTTGTGGTTAAAAATATTAAAGAAGCAGTTAAAGCAGTTAAAAAAATTGACCAAATTGATAGGAGAGAATGTAGGAAAAGAGTTGAAGAAAAATTTACCGATGAAAAAATGGTGGATGAATATGAAAAAGTATACTATGAGATTTTAAAGAAGAAAAATAAAGCATCAACAAATTAACTCCATCAAAAAACCAGCCAGAAAGGCTGGTTTTTTGATCCTCTGGTCCTCAAGTAGAATAAAAAGCCCGGCTAAATAATCCTGAATTAAATTCTTTGCTCCCATGCCAATTGCCAAACCAATCAATGCCTAAAATTTTCACAGCGGAAGGGGTGGGATTCGAACCCACGAGGCCCAAAAAGAGCCACGGCTTTCCAAGCCGTTCCATTAAACCGCTCTGGTACCCTTCCTTAAATTTTCATCCCTCGTAAATTTTTTATTCTTTGTTCTATTGGAGGATGCGTCAAAAACAACTTAGTAAACCAACTCCGAGATTGTTTGCCTTTGAACGGGGAAGAAATAAATAAATGGGCTGTGGAATTGCTGGGTTTTTTCATTGGGTTTGGATCGGCAGAGATTTTTTCCAAAGCCCGAGCCAAACCTTCCGGATAACGAGTCAGTAATGCTCCATTAGCATCGGCTAAAAATTCTCTTTTTCTAGAAATAGATAACCTAAGTAAAGTGGCGGCAATTGGCGCTAAAATTGCTGCTCCCAAACCAATAATTAACAATATTGCTCCGCCAGAACCTCTGGAGTCACGGCGCCCTCCCCTGCCCAAAAAACTAATCCGCAAAAACCAGTTGGAAACCATTGCCACAATCCCTACTAAAATCACGACCACTGTCTGCAAAAGCATATCCCTATTGCCAATATGGGAAAGCTCATGGGCAATAACTCCTTCCAGCTCTACTCTTTCCAATTTCTGTAAAAGTCCTTTTGTAACAGCGATAACAGCGTGCTCTGGATCCCGACCAGTGGCAAAAGCATTGGGCTGGGCTTCGTCAATAATATAGATTTTGGGTAAAGACAGACCGGCACTAATACAAAGGTTTTCAACTAAACGATAAAGTTCAGGATTATCTTTTTTCTCAATCAGCTTGGCTTTAGTCATTGATAAAACAATCTTATCAGAATGCCAATAACTGCTGACACTCATTATAATACTGAGAATAATCGCGATTATTAAAAGAACCGGGCTGTTCAGCAAATAACTAAACAGCCAGCCCAAAGCAATAATAAAAATCAAAAAGAAAAAAATCAAAAACCATGTTTTGCGGATGTTTGAATCCGCATGAGTATATAAAGTCGGCATAGCCTCCAAGCTCTAAGTCCTAATATCTAAATCCTAAACAAATTCAAAATTCAAAATTCAAATGACCAAAACAGTCTTATAAGTATAGGTTTTGTATTTTGGATTTTGGTCATTTGGCATTGTTTAGAAATTAGGATTTAGGATTTAGAATTTAACCTCTACTGGTTCTCTCTCTTCTGCTGCGGTTAGCTCAAACAAATCCATTTTCTTAAACTGAAAGATTAAAGCAATAATATTTGACGGAAAGCTCTCAATCTTAATGCTCAAATCCCTAACATTTCCATTGTAAAACCTTCTAGCTGCCTGGATTTTATCTTCAGTATCTCTAATTTCTTTTTGGAGCTCTAAAAAGTTTTCAGCAGCCCTAAGTTGAGGATAATTTTCAGCTAAAGCAAAAAGGCTTTTCAGGGTTGAAGAAAGCATATTTTCTGCCTCTGCTTTTTCTTTTACTGTTCGGGCGTTCATTGCCCTTGATCGGGCTTCAACTATTTTCTCAAAAGTTCCCTGTTCATGAGCCATATAACCTTTTACTGTTCTGACTAAATTGGGAATCAGATTATACCTTCTTTTGAGCTGAACATCAATATCAGCCCAAGCTTCTTTTGCCCGATTTCGGAGCTTAACTAAACTATTGAAAGCGCCGACAATCCAAAGAACTATAACTGCAGCAATGATTATTAAAATAATAACAAGAAAAGACATATTTTGTTTACATTTGACAATTAATAATTTACTAGTCGACCCTTTAAGTCCTATTCTCATTATATCATTTTACTGCCCGACGTCAAATTAAAAACAGAGAGAAGTTGAACTTCTCTCTGTTCTAACAATATTAGAAAAAATCTAAAATTAGTATCCCTGAGGCATAGGAGGCATTTGTGGTTTTTCTTCTTTTTTCGGAAGCTCGCTCACCACAGCCTCAGTGGTCAAAAACATCGCAGCAGCTGAAGCAGAATTCTGCAAAGCTGTTCTTACCACTTTTGTTGGGTCAACAATGCCTAATTCCACCAAGTTTTCGTATTTTCTTGTTTGAGCGTTAAAACCAAAACTTTGTTCCTGTTTTTTAACCTCGTTAACAACAACTGAGCCGTCAACTCCGGCATTCTCAGCAATCTGGCGAACTGGAGATTCAAGAGCTTTTCTTAAAATATTAAGACCTATTTTTTCTTCGCCTTCCAAATTTAATTCGTTTAAAGAGTCCAATACTCGCAAAAGAGCAACTCCGCCGCCAGGAACAATCCCTTCTTCAACGGCGGCCTTAGTAGCTGATAAAGCATCTTCTGCTTTGTGTTGAAGCGCTTTTTGCTCAACCTCAGTGGCAGCTCCAACCTTCAAAATAGCAACCCCGCCGGAAAGCTTAGCTAATCTCTCTTCTATTTTTTCTTTATCAAACTCACTATCTGAAGACTCAATTTCTTTTTTCAATTGATTTATCCGGGCCTCAATTTTTTCCCTCTCTCCCTTGCCTTCAATAATAGTAGTATCTTCCTTGGTTGCCTCAACTTTTCTGGCCTGACCCAGCATATTTATATCAATTTTATCCAATTTCAATCCGATTTCTTCTGAAATAACCTGGCCACCAGTAACAATAGCAATGTCCTGAAGCATTTCTTTTTTTCTGTCTCCGAAACCCGGAGATTTCACTGCCAAAGTATTAAATATTCCCCGAAGCTTATTGACCACTAAAGTGGCTAAAGCGTCGCCTTCAACGTCCTCGGCAATAATAACCAAATCTTTTTTGCCTGATTTGGCAATGGATTCCAAAACAGGCAGAATATCCTGCAAAGAAGATATTTTCTTGTCAGTGATTAAAATATAGGGGTCCTGAAAAACTGCTTTCATTCTTTCCGCGTCAGTAACCATATATGGAGAAACATATCCTCGGTCAAAACGCAAACCCTTGACAATTTCTTTGTCCAAGCCAAAAGTCTGGGACTCTTCAATAGTAATTACTCCATCCTTGCCAATTTGTTCCATTATTTCAGCAATTAAATTTCCTACTTCTGAGTTTTCAGCAGAAATGGTTGCTACCTGGCTAATATCTGAACGGCCGTTAATTGGCTTGGAAATAATTTTTAAAGCCTCAACAATTTTTCTAACTCCTTTTTCAATGCCTCTTCGCAAAGCTAAAGGGTTGGCACCGGCGGCCACATTTTTTAAGCCTTCGGTAATAATAGATTGAGCCAAAATAGCTGCTGTGGTAGTTCCATCTCCAGCCACATCGTTTGTCTTGGAAGCAACTTCTTTAACAATCTCGGCCCCTAAATTCTCTATCTTGTCCTCCAGCTCAATCTCTTTGGCAATAGTAACCCCATCATTAGTAATAGTAGGAGAGCCAAAGCCCTTGTCCAAAACAACATTACGACCCTTAGGGCCTAATGTTACTTTCAAAGCATTGGCTAATTTATCAGCTCCGGCTTTTAATTTCTTGCGAGCATCCTCACTGTAAGTAATTTGTTTTGCCACATTTTTTCGCCTTCGCTCCCTCGCCTCCTTCGGGGTTCGCTAAGGCTCAGTCAAATTAAAAATTAAAAGTCAAAAATTAAAAATAATACTTTTCAACTTAATACTGTAACTTTTGACTTTGGACTTTAGACTTTTAGCTTTGCTATTCTTGAATTTATTCAAGAATAGCGAGTATATCATCTTCTTTAGCAACCAAATATTCTCTGTCTTCAATTTTTACCTCAGTAGGACCATATTTAACAAACAAAACAGTATCCCCTGGTTTTATATCAACCGGGATAATTTTGCCGGAAGCAGTTTTTCTGCCTGGGCCAACGGCGATAACTTTTGCCTGCTCTGGTCTTTTTTCTTCTACAGTTTCTGGAAGCAAAATCCCAGTATCTGTTTTTTTATCCTGTTTAATCGGCTCTAATAGAATATGATTTGACAATGGTTTTATGTTCATATTTTGTAGAGGCCATTAAACGCCATTACAACGCCATTAAACTTTTTTATTTTGGCATAAAGTATAAAAAAGGCGTAGTAATAGCGACTAAAGGCTTCTATGTTCACATTTTACTCATCCTCAAAATTTTGTCAAGACCAATCAATAAAAAGTTCTCCAAAAGAGATAAAAGAGAAATTTTCCACGCTGCCCTTTTTTTTATTTCATTATCTTTTTCAAATACTGTCCAGTGTAGCTTTTCTTTACTTTGATTATTTCTTGGGGAGTGCCTTCAGCGACAATGTATCCGCCTTTATCCCCGCCTTCTGGTCCAAGATCTATGCACCAGTCAGAATTTTTAATCATGTCTAAATTATGCTCAATTATTAAAAGTGTATTCCCTTTTTTCTTCAAACCACAAAGAACCGAAATCAGTTTTTTAATATCATCAAAGTGAAGACCTATCGTCGGCTCATCCAAAATATACAAAGTTTTACCGGTTTCTTTTTTAGAAAGTTCAGCAGCTAACTTTATTCTTTGAGTCTCTCCTCCAGAAAGAGATGGTGCTGGCTGGCCAAGCTGAATATAGGAAAGTCCCACTCTTTCCAGAGTTTTGAGTTTATAAAAAAGCGCGGGAACATTTTTGAAAAAATTCAGAGCTTCATCAATTGTCATTTCTAAAACTTCAGCAATATTTTTACCACTATACTCAATCTCCAGAATTTCTTTTTTATAGCGCGTACCATTACACTCCTGACATTTAACATAAACATCTGGCAGAAAATACATTTCAATCTTTTCCATTCCCTGGCCTTCACAGCTCTCGCACCGACCGCCCTTTGTGTTAAAACTGAAATGACCGTAATCATACCCGCGAATTTGCGCTTCTTTGGTTTTAGAAAAAATATCTCTGATATAAGAAAAAACTCCTGTATAGGTTGCTGGGTTGGAGCGAGGAGTTCTGCCAATTGGTGACTGATCAACTAAAACCACTTTTTTAATGTTTTCTATGCCTAAAATCTCTTTATGCTTACCAGGTTCATCTTTTGCCCTGTAAAACTTTTTTAAAAGAGCTTTGGCTAAGATATAATCCATTAAACTGCTTTTACCAGAACCGGAAACTCCAGTAATACAGACAAACTTTCCCAAAGGAATTTCCACATCAATATTTTTTAAATTGTGCTCTGATGCTCCTTTTATTGTTAAATAATTTTGTGCACGACCCGTCCGTGCACATTCGTGTGCACGGACGGGTCGTGCACATTCTACTTTTTTTCTGCCGGCAAGATAATCGCCGGTTAAAGTCTTTGATTTTAATAACTGCTTTGGAGTGCCTTGGAAAACTATTTTACCTCCATGTTTTCCTGATCCCGGACCAATATCCAAAATCCAGTCTGCTGCCAGAATGGTTTGATTATCATGCTCACAAACTATAACTGTATTTCCCAAATCCCGTAATTTCTTTAAACTCCCTATTAATTTTTGCTGGTCGCGACTGTGAAGGCCGATTGATGGCTCATCTAAAATATATAAAATGCCGCTTAATTGAGAACCGAGCTGATTAGCTAATCTAACTCTTTGTTCTTCTCCGCCAGATAGACTGTTAGCTTTGCGTTTTAATGTTAAATAATCAAGCCCTACATCAATAAGAAATCTCAAACGATTAATTATTTCTTTAATTAATGGCGTTAAAATTTTAATGTCTTTTTCTTTTGCTAATTTGATAAAAAAATCTCTTGTCCGAACAATACTCATTGAAGTTACTTCATCAATTGATTTGCCAGTAATCTTTACCGCCAAAGCTTCTGGCTTTAATCTTTTTCCATGACAAACTTTGCATTCTCTTACAATCATAAACTTGCCGATTTCATGACGAAGCCAATCTGAATCACTGCTGTGATATTTCTTTTCCAGTTCGGAAATAATGCCTTTGTATTTTCCATCTCCATACAAAATTAACCCAACAACTTCCAACGATAGATTTTTTACTGGTTCGTGTAATGAAAATTTATACTTCTCTGACAAGGCTTTCATTTCTTTCCAAAAAATAGAAGAATGATTCTTTTTATTCACTGACCTAATTGAAGACTGAATAGCTCCTTCAGCAATAGTCAAGTTCTGGTTAGGAATTAATAAACGAGGATCAACTTCTAGTTTCTCTCCTAATCCCCGACAAGCATAACAAGATCCATAAGGGCTATTGAAAGAGAAAAGCCGAGGCTCAATCTTGGGCAAAAGGATGTTGCATTTATTACAAGAGAAATTTTCGCTGAAAATTAGGTCTTTGGATGCAATCCTACGAGGAGTCTCCCTTGAATCCAGAGTATTTATAATTATCGTTCCTTTTCCCATTTTTAATGCTGTTTTTACAGAATCGGTTAAACGGGTTTTGTCCACCCGGTTAGAAATTTGTTTACCTTGTATTTTTTTTCTTCCCTTAGAATCTCTAACATTGTAAATATTCTTTTCAATAACCAAACTATCAATAACAACCTCAATTTTATATTTTTTCTTTCTGTTAAAAATTTGACCTAAAGCCTCATCAACTCTGTATAAAACTTTATCAATTCTTACCCTCGCGAAACCTGTTCTTTTTATCTGCTCCAGAATACTATTGGGTTCGCCCAATCCCAGTTTTGTTTCAAAATTGGGACTGGGCGCTAAAATTATAATTTCTATACCAGAAGGAAGTTTTAAAATCTGACTTATAATCTGATTCAAGCTTTGCTTTGATAACAGCCTGCCGCATTTTGGGCAATAAGGCTTGCCTGCGCGGGAAAATAAAAGACGGAGATAATCATATATCTCTGTCATCGTACCAACGGTAGAACGAGGATTATGAACTCCTTTTCTCTGATCAATGGAAATAGCCGGTGAAATCCCTTCAATTTTATCAACATCCGGCTTTTTCACTATACCCAAAAACTGCCGGGCATAAGAAGACAAACTTTCTACATATCTTCTTCGTCCTTCCGCATAAATAGTGTCAAAAGCCAAAGAAGATTTTCCAGAACCAGAAACACCGGTAACAACCACCAGCTTGTTCTTGGGAATATCAACATCTATGTTTTTCAGATTATTTACCCGGGCTCCGCGAATTTTAATAAAATCCTGTTTCATAGCAGTTTTTTATTATACCCCTATTTTTAAAAAAAGAAAAGACCCCATGCCGTTGTAACACGGGGTCTCTATCATTGCCTCGCTACAGGTCTTTTGTGAAATTCGGGTTAATTTGTTATTCGTGGAGTAGATTCAGGATTGAATCTTCTCCGCCTTACTAGTTGCCCCGTAGACCGCTTTCAACACGGACTGGAGCGGTCGAGCAACTTTCTCAAACTTCTCGTCTTCGGGATACCTGGTGCCAAGACAGGGCGCCAGGAGTTTCTGGAGTTCCTCGTCGTTTGGAACTTCCTCAATGGAGAGAAACTTGCCTCCATCTTCTTCCTCCCGTTTGACCAGAAGGAAAAGAGAAGGGTAGTTATTCCCGTTATTCCGCCAGGTACCGTTATAGGCAACCAGACAAATTCCGGGCTTTCTCTTCAGGAAAAACTCCCCTACCGAGAGATTGGCTTTTTCAGCCATACTGTCTTTGAACACCTGAAGCCTTTCCAAGCGTTCAGCATGACTGATACCCTGTTTCACAAGATACCAGAGCCGACGAATCTCTACTCCCCTCTCCAGAGGATTGGTCCTCACGAAAGGAGGGGAGGGACGATCCAGGCTCGAGACATGCAAACGAACTTGTAGTTCCCTTGCTCTCTCGAATGCCTGAATAAGACGCTCATGTCCAACCACCTGCAGTGGAAAGATATCGGTTCCGTTGCTTTGAACCAGTACGGTTGCGCTTGCCAGCCAGGTCTCTCCTCCGTCTTCATCAATTAGCCTTTTGGGAGGAACAAAGAAAGCACACTCGCCCGGCCTCCCTTCCGCAAGCTCCTTGAGGGTTGTGTTCCCTTGCTCAAGAAGAAATTCCGCTCGCGATCTCGCGACGCGACGAAAAGCACTCTTGAGCCCGGAACAGACTTTCTCGAGCTTGACCTTCATTTCGCTCAGGTCCTCTGGCGTAAAGCCGGATTCCCTGGGCACATTAAAGGTCTGAAAGCTGGCCTGAAGAGGTCCTTGCTCGTCCCTAATGAGGTGACCCTGTTTCACCAACTGATCCAAACACTCCTTCAACTGCTCCTGGTCCTTGAAAGAACGCGAAAGACAGTGAAGAAGAAACGCCTTTCTGGTTTCCCGTCGCACCACCTCATTGAGATGACTAAACAGAGCGTCTCTGGCCGACTCTATCTTTGCGGTCTTCTCTTTGACAAATTTCTGAGCATCTTCGGAAAGCCTGCTAAAGAGTTCGTCCAATTTGCCCTGCATCTTGGTCACCCAAGCCGAAGCCCTCTTTGCTTCCTGCCGTACTTCCTGAGCCTTTCTCTCGATTTCATCAATCGAGTCAATTTCAAGATCAAGCTCAGGAAGATTCAGTCGAGGAATGTCTTTGAGGTCCTCGGCCATGGCCGAAAACGAACGAAATTCTTTTCCTCTCTTCTCCTCCATTGTAAATTCTCCTCTCTGACCTATGGCGATTGCAATGAACTATCTATATTATAGCAAATATCCTATTTTTTGTCAATAGCCTTACTGAAAACGAGTATCATCTTTTCCCCTGATTCGAAAAATCTGTCTGCTAAAGCAATGAGTCTTCGTGAAAGCGACTTAAGATCAGCAGATGCAATCATTGTCTTTATTCCCAATTCTTTGGCTTTATTAACCAACGGCTCAAAATCAGAATCTCCGCTAGCTAAACAAAGATGAGTAAGGTTAGGATTTATTTCCAACATTTTTTCTCCTAATTCAATGAGTTTATCGTCCGTAGTATTTATTGCTGTTTTACCTTCTATTTTGGAACCGCAAACAATTGTAAAAACTCCATCTTCTTTGAATATTTCCTCAACTTCCCTCCATCCAATTATATGGGGAGATACAAAAACAAAGACAGCGAAAATTTTACCTATACTTTCAAGCCATGCTTTTAGTTTTGTGAAACCATCCGGCAAGGGAAACTCTTGTGGTAGAATAGAAAAAACATCCATTCTTGCTGTAAAATTTTCTAAATCTATCAAAAGCAAAATCAGGTTTTCTTTTTCCCTAGACACAACTCGGTCTCCTTTCCAATATAAAGTTGTAATGTGCTTTTTTGTTCTATTAGTCTATCCTAAAAAATAAATATTGTCAATGGCTTTTATTATTTTGCCTTTTGTGTTAATATAGAATTAGATTTCTCAAAAATTAATTTCTCGCCCGACTCGTTAGATAGAGCTTGCTATCTAATGTGGCGAAAAACTTGTAAGTTGGGGTAGAAATTATTATTTTGAGGGAGGTCTTAAAATGAGCAAGTTTATTATTCAACTTATTGCTGGAATTTTAGCCATTTGGTTAGCCACTATAATTGTTCCCTCTGTGAAATTTGAAGGTCCAGTTTTGAATCTAATCTTTGCTGGAATTGTTCTAGGTCTTCTTAATTTAACAATTCGGCCTATCGTAGAGCTTATTACTCTGCCGATTAAAATAATTACTTTAGGGCTTTTTAGTCTGGCAATTGGAGTCTTAATGGTCTGGATAGTTGATATTCTTTTTGCCCAACTAATAATCCCCGGCCTTAATCCTCTGTTCTGGACTTCTTTAATCAACTGGGGATTGATTATTGTTCTTGCATTAATCTTCCCAAAAAGGAAAAACCATCCTGAAAACTCATAATCTATAAGCGGGGAAACTCCGCCCCTACAAAAAATGCCTATTTTATCTATTCTTCAAATTATAATAGCGGTTCTCCTGATCATCTTCATCCTCCTTCAGCAAAGAGGAACTGCTTTAGGTTCTTCTTTCGGCGGAGGAGGGGGAGGCAATTTCTATGGAACTTTACGAGGGGTACAGAAAAAAATATTCTGGGCAACAGTTGTCTTAGGAACTGCTTTCATTGTTTTAGCTTTATTAAACCTATTGATTTAAATCTTCTTTCGCCTTTCGGTTGCGGTAACGAAGCCTGTATCATGGTGCAATTGCGTTAGTCGTCTTTTACATAACCGCCCTACAATCCACCAAACGGGCCTCGCAACCCAATGACTCTAAATGTTGCCAAAAATAAATGGGTTTAAAAAAACAAAGAAGAAAAATTTCAATATTGAAAAAAAATAAATGGCCCTCTTATAAACAGTGGAGCCGAGTTTTTAAAATTTTAACTCGGAAAGAAAAGAAAGCTTTTTTTATTTTTCTAATTTCAGCTGTAATTTCCGGCATTCTATTGTTTTCCCTGCTCTATTATAATAACACCCATATTATCCCTGCTTTAGGCGGAGAATATAAAGAGGGTTTGATTGGCCAGCCACGACTGATTAATCCTATTTATGCTTCGGTATCTGATGTTGACCGGGATTTGGTTGAAATTCTTTTCTCAGGCCTTTTAAGATACAATCAATCCGGCGAGATTGTTCCGGGTTTGGCCAAAGAAGTTCAGATTACCGGTGAGGGGCAAATATATGAATTAATACTTAGAGAAAATGCTCTGTGGCATGACCAAGCCCCAATAACTGCTGATGATGTTGTATTCACTATCAAAACTATCCAAAACCCTGAATACAAAAGCCCATTAAGGGCTGCCTGGCTGGGCGTACGGGTGGAAAAGATTAGTAATCACAAGGTCCGTTTTGAATTAGATAATTCTTATTCTCCTTTTGTGGAAAACCTATGTTTGAAAATCCTGCCGAAACATATCTGGCAAAATGTTCCGGCTCAAAGCTTTGCCCTAACAAACTTTAATTTAGAACCAGTTGGCTCTGGTCCCTATAAGATAAAAAGTATTTCCCAGAATAAGTCTGGAAAAGTTAAGTCCTTGAGTTTAGTAAGATTTAAAAAATACTGGGGAGAGGCTCCTAAAATCAAGAAAATTACTTTTTACTTTTTTGAGCAGGAAGAAGACTTAATTAAGGCTGCGAAAAAAAATGATATCCAAGGTATTTCTTTGGTCTCAGCTGACGGTTATGATGTTTTTAAAAAACAAGAACTTAATCTCTACGCCCCATCTCTGCCAAGATATTTTGCTGTGTTCTTTAATTCAAATAAATCAGAAGTTTTAAAAGAAAAAACAATCAGGCAAGCTTTAACTTATGCTGTTAATAAAGAGGAGCTTATTAAAACCCTTTTGAAATCTGAAGCAAAGCCAGTAGACTCGCCTATTCTGCCGAAAATCTATGGATTTGATGAACCTGAAACAATTTATGAATTTAATTTAGAAAAAGCAAAAGAGATTCTAGAAAGTGCTGGTTTTGTAGAAAAAGAGAACGGTCTAAGAGAAAAGCCTATTAAAAAAGCTGATGGTGATTTTAAAAGCGACCTTAAGAAAGGTTCACAGGGAGCAGAAGTAAAATCTCTACAACAATGTTTGGCTCAAGATCCTGAAGTTTATCCGGACGGAACAGTAAGCGGATATTTCGGCAATAAAACTAAAACAGCAGTTATTAAGTTTCAGGAAAAATATGCTGATGATATTCTCAAGCCTTGGGGATTTACTACTGGAACAGGACTTGTAAGCGAAACGACCAGAGAAAAACTAAATGAGCTTTGCGGAGAAGAATCTCCTGAAACTCTGGCTTTGAAATTTACGTTGGTAACCGTTAATCAATCTCAGATGGTAAAAACAGCTGAACTTTTAAAAGAACAATGGAAAACAGTTGGCGCAGAAGTTAAAATAAAAGCTATTAAACCTTTTGAATTAGAACAGGAGTTTATTAAGCCGAGAAATTACGAGGCTCTTTTGTTTGGAGAAGTTTTGGGAATTATTCCCGATCCTTTCCCGTTCTGGCACTCTTCTCAGAAAAAAGATCCTGGACTGAATCTATCCCAATATGAAAACAAAGAAGCTGACAAACTATTAGAACAAGCTCGCCAAACAATGGAACCAAACGAAAAAACTGAAAAACTTGTGCTTTTTCAAAATCTTCTAATTGAAGATTTGCCAGCCATATTTCTATATACTCCTAATTACCTTTATTGGGTCTCTAATAAAATTAAAGGAATAGAATTAGAACTTATCGCTGACCCCTCAAAAAGATTTAGCGAAATTGAGAAATGGTATATAGAAACGAGGCGGGCCTGGAAGCCCTAAATTTCTAATTTCTAATTGCTCTAATTTCTAACTAAATCCCAATTTCTAATGACTAATGAATAAAGGTTTAGTCATTGGGGTTTTGTTAATTTAGTCATTAGTTAGGAATTAGAAATTAGTAATTAGGAATTAACTCTATTTTCACGCTTTAGTTTTAAGACTTATGATTACTAAAAAAACACCAAATATAAGGTATCTCCACGAAATGAAGTCTGTTCTATATGACCAACGGTGGTTAAAGACGACTGAAGATTTTGAGGTTTATCGGTTTTGGCGGGGAGTAAAGAAAAAAAATAATCTAAGATATGATATAACTTTAATGCCTCCACGAATGTTGGGTAAAGAATTTGTCAGAACCAAGGGTAATCAAAATTCTAATGATTTCTCTGAACTTTATACTGTTTTAGCGGGAGAAGCCATTTTTCTTCTTCAAAAAGTCAAAGGAAATATTGTTGAAGATGTTTATGCGGTCAGAGTTAAAAAAGGAGAGTGGATTCTTGCATCTGCCGCGTATGCCGTAATAATGATAAATCCTTTGAAAAGAGATTTAAAAACAGGAAATTGGGTTTCAGAAAAAAATGAAAATATTTATAAAGAATTAGAAAAAATGAAAGGCGCTTGCTATTTTTATACAACCGACGACTGGGTTAAAAACTCAAATTATGCTAAAATCCCAGAACTGCATTTTGTAGAATCATTAAAGGAAATGCCAAATGATTTTAAGGGATAATGCGGGTATGGCGGAATTAGAAGACGCGTACGGTTCAGAGCCGTATGGCTGAAAAGCTATGGGGGTGCAAGTCCTCCTACCCGCACAAATAACCCAAAAGGAACTAATTTCCTTTTGGATAAAATTTATGAAAAAAAATAATTCATATAAAAAATCAAAAAATCTTAGGATTATTCCTATTGGCGGATGTGAAGAAGTAGGCCGCAATATGACTATTTTTGAGTATGGAAAAGACATTATCATTTTAGATATGGGCATTCAATTTCCAGAAGAAAATATGCCTGGTATTAACTACGTTATTCCTAATATTAAATATCTTAAAGGCAAAGAAAAAAATATCCGAGCTGTTATCTTTTCCCACGGCCACTTAGACCATATTGGCGCCGCTCCTATCTTGCTGGAAAAACTGGGCAATCCTTTAATTGTTGGCCGTCCATTAACAATGGAGTTGATCAAACACCGCCAGGAAGATTATATTCATGGAAGCTCCAAACGGCTCAAAACTCTGTATATTAAAACTCTTAAAGACAATATTAAGCTTGGCGTTTTTGACGTAAGCTTCTTTCAGGTTGACCACGCTATTATAGACGCGGTAGGACTTATCTTAAAAACTCCTTCTGTTACTGTTATCCACCCAGGCGACTGGACAATGGAGCATGATCCTATTGGTAGAAAAAAGCTTAGATACGACTATTTAGCTAAACTGCGAAGGCCAACTATTTTAATGCTAGAAAGCCTTGGTTCTATGAACTCTACCGAACCGATTACGGAAAAACAAATGGTTGATAATCTACAAAAACTTATTAATGGTGCTCCTGGTCGTATTATTATTGCCACTTTTTCATCTCAGCTGGAAAGAATAAAACAAATTTTGGAACATGCTTGTAAAATTAATAAAAAAGTGGCTTTAGACGGATATTCTATGAAAAATAATGTAGAGATTGCCAAAAAATTAGGATATATCAAGGCTTATAAAAAAACAATGATACCAATTAATAAAGCCAGCGACTATTCGGATAACAAAGTAATCATAATCTGCACAGGCGCGCAGGGAGAGGAAAACGCAGTCTTGCCGCGGATTGTACGCGGAGATCACCGCTTTGTAAAAATTAGGAAGAAAGATACTATTGTTTTCTCTTCTTCGGTTATTCCGGGCAACGAACGCACTATTCAACGGCTTAAAGACGGACTCTACCGCTTGTCAGACCATATTGTTCACAGCGAAATAATGGATGTTCATACTTCCGGACACAGCAATATACAAAATATTAAAACGATTATCAACCAAATCAAGCCTAATTATTTTATCCCTGTTTATGCCAATCATTCTTTCTTAAAAGAAGCGGCAAAAATTGCTTACGGGCTCGGAATCTCTAAAAGTAAGATTATTGTGCCAGATAATGGTTCGGTTATCATAGCTTCACAAAAAGAGGTGAAAATGATTAATGAAAAAGTTCCTGCTAATTATGTTTTTGTAGATGGTTTAGGGATTGGCGATGTTGGAGAAATTGTTCTAAAAGATAGGCAGAATTTGGCTAAAGACGGAATGTTTGTTATTGCCGTTGTCATTAACGGCAAGACGGGAAAAGTTGTTGGTTCGCCTGATATTATATCCCGAGGATTTGTTTATATGCGAGAATCAAAAGAGCTTTTGGGAGAAACAAGGAAAAAGGTTATTAAAATAGTAAATGGGGCAGTAAGAAATGGGGCAGGGGCGAACTCACCTCGCCCAAATTTCGCTTATATTAAAAACGAAATCCGTGACAAAATCAGTAATTTCCTATATAGTAAAACAGAAAGGATGCCAATGGTATTACCAGTTGTCATAGAGGTATAATGCTACGAAATACGAAAAACATACGAATATACGAAAACAAAAAAAGCACCGAACAGTTATTGGTCTAACTATTGGGTGCCTTACAAAAAAATTGTATCATTAGGCTTGCGGGGTTTTCTTTTTTCCAATTATCTTTCTTACAATAGAGCTTTCAATAAAAATCGCACAGAAAGCAGCTACTAGGCATAAATATGTGGCATATTTACCCGATGGATAGGTGCCGAAAAAGGCTTTAGCCATGAAAAAAATTAAAAGAATACAGATCCCTGTTATAAGGATAACGACTCCAAGAGCAACTGCTGTTCTTAGACCTAATTTCACTTTTCTTGTTCCTCCTCTTATTGGTGGTTCACCTTATACTAATAATGTACTAATATAATGATAGCGAATTAAACTATTTAGTCAAGACCTATATCAATTTCATTCGTATATTCGTAAAAATTTCGTATTTCGTAGCTAAATTATGCGAGTTTTAAGCGGCATTCAGCCAACCGGAACAATTCATATTGGAAATTATTTAGGGGCTATCAAGCAGTTTATAGAACTTCAGAAAAAAGCTGAATGTATTTTTCCTATTGTTGATTTGCATGCTATAACTATTCCCTATTCGCCCAAAGATTTGAAAAAAAATATCTTTGATGTAGTAACTACTTATTTGGCTCTTGGAATTGACCCAAGCAAATCAATTATTTTTGTTCAGTCGCAAATAAAAGAACATTCTGAACTGTGTTGGCTATTAAACACAATTACTCCATTCGCAGAATTAAAAAGAATGACTCAATTCAAAGAAAAATCCAAGGAGCATTCAAAAAATGTTAATGTCGGGCTTTTTAACTACCCTGTTCTAATGGCTGCTGACATATTGCTTTACAGGACTGATGCTATTCCGGTTGGTAAAGACCAGTCACAGCATATAGAATTATGCAGATTAATTGCCAGAAAATTCAATCAAACTTTTGGCAAAACTTTTGATTTGCCACATGGAATCATCCCAAAAACAGGCGCTAAAATCATGAGTTTAGCTGATCCGAGTAAAAAAATGTCGAAATCTTTAGGCGAACAACACTATCTGGCTCTTTCTGATCCTCCTGCCGTGATTAGAAAAAAAATAATGTCTGCTAAGACTGACACTGGCAAAAATATAAAGTACAATATAAAGAAAAAAGCGGGCATTTCCAATCTTTTAACCATTTACAGTCTGTTTGGAGAAAAATCAATAAAAGATTTAGAAAAGAAATTTGCTGGAAAGGGATACGCTGATTTCAAAAAATCTTTAGTTAATCTCTTGATTAGAAAATTTGAGCCGTTTCAGAAAAAGAAAAAAGAACTTCAGACAAGAAAATCCTATGTTGAAGAAATTCTAAACCGAAGCAGAAAAAAGGCTCAGGTTATTGCCTCTTCAACCATGCGGGAAATTAAACAGAATATGGGATTGATTTAAAACAACGAGAACAGTTCACTCCCCCCTTTTCACTTCGTGTAAAAGAAGGGTGTCAAGCCCGCCGCTATCAAGTCGGCGGGCTTGACTTTTTTTCTTTATAGTGCTATAATTATTTATTATGAAAAAATCCAATAAACAAAAAGGAGCTTCGGCTATTGGCTTACTACTCGTTTTGAGCACAAGTTCTTTAGTTATTGCTGGAGTTTCTATCAAGTCCCAGGATATAATTTCTGCAGCGCAAAATGTTCAGGGTATTGCTAATCTAAAGCAGTTTTCAACCGCCCTTGAGCTTTATTATTCTAACAATCAGACCTATCCACAGATTACTGGCGATTCAAGCCTGGAACGTTGGGAAGATTTAATTGAAATTCTAAAAAAAGAACATCTTCTGGCTTCTATGCCAACTCGCAATGAAAACTATGATTATCAAGATTTAAATTCTGGTCAGAATTATCTAATCAGAGTTTTACTGGGGAACGAAGAGAGTGAGTATTTGGAAAATGACTGGGATGAAACCATTCAAGGTTTTGACTGCAAAGATCCTTATTATTGCCTATATATGTAATCAAAGAAAGAAAAACACGTCGAGGCTCGTCCTCGACGTGTTTTTTATTATATATTACATGTTACACACTTCTATTTCGCCAGATGAATAGTCTGGGTTGGGAAAGCAAGGGCAATCTTTTCGCACTCAAACGCCTGTTTAATCTTCAAATGAACCTCCTGGTTAATGTCCAAATACTTCACATAATCATTGGTATCAACATAATAAACAACCTCAAAAATCAGAGCTGAATCAGCAAACTGCTTAAAGTGAGTTCTGTCAAAACTTGCTACTTCAATTGAGTCAATAATTTTTTTAATCAGCAAAGGAATTTTTGCCAGTTTCTCTGAATCGGTATTATAAGCAACGTTGAGCGTTAACACTACCCGACGTTTTTCCAATCTCTTGAAATTATGAACTCGTGCAGAGGTTAATTCTCTATTAGAAATAATAACTTCCTCACCCTGCAGAGACCTAATCCGGGTTGTTTTAATCCCAATTTTCTCTACTGAACCCATTTCTTTGCCAACTACAATGAAATCACCAACTTCAAAAGGTTTATCAAAATAAATAGCTATAGAAGAAAACAAATCACCTAAAATATTCTGAATTGCTAATGCAACTGCAATGCCGCCAATGCCCAAACCAGCAATCAAGGAAGTAATATTAACTCCAAGATTAGAAAGAATTAATAAAATACCAAAAAGCCAAATAATTCCTTTGGCTATCTGACTCACCACTTGAATTGTTTTCTTAGAATCTTTAATTTTCTTCTCAGCAATATAATTAATTAATATCTGAACCGCCTTAACAATCTGATAAATAACGAAAATAATCAAAATAGCATTAATAACTTTGTTAAGAAATTCATTAATGAATAAAAAACGCAGAGCCAGCCAAAGACCTAAAAAGAAATAAAAGGGAGGTTTGATTGATTTAACAATTTTTATCAAAGCATCATCAATATCAGTTTCAGTTTTTTCAGCTAATCTTTTCAAGCGGTGCATAATGAACTTCTGAAAAATCTTAAAAACCAAAAGAAGAATAAAAAGAGCAATTAAAGCAATTGCGTATTTTTCAATCGTATTACCTAGAATAATATTTCGCCAAATTGATAAATCAATAATTTTTTCCAACATAGTAAATCCAAAATCGGACATTTTTATTTTACTTTAACTTTTTCTCTTTTTTCAACGCCAAAAACTACCGATGGCAGACCAAAAACAATTTTATTATCTTGAACATCAATATTAATCAAGTCTCCTTCCTGCGCCTCTGAACTGATAATTTTCAAAGATAAAGGATTAAGAACCAATCTCTGAATCACCCGTTTTAAAGGCCTAGCACCTAAATTTATGTCAAAACCGCGCTCCACTAAAAGTTCTTTTGCCTTTTCTGAAATCTTGATTTTAATTTTCTTTTTGGCTAGTCTTTCCTTAACTTTAGCAAGCTCAATCTCAACAATCTTTTTGATTTCCAAAGCGCTCAGGTGATTAAAAATAATAATTTCATCAATCCGGTTCAAAAATTCAGGCCTAAACTGTTCTTTCAAAGAATCCATTACTTTGTCTTTCAAAGACCCGCCAGAAGCCTGTTCCTTTTCTCCCAAAAAACCAAGAGAACCCATCTTGGCAATATATTCAGAACCAACATTGGAAGTCATAATTAAAATAGTGTTTTTAAAAGAAACCTCCCGGCCCTTTGCGTCGGTCAAGCGGCCATCCTCTAAAATCTGAAGTAGGATATTAAATACTTCCGGATTAGCTTTTTCAATTTCATCAAATAAAATAACACTATAAGGTCTGCGGCGAACCTTTTCTGTGAGCTGGCCACCTTCTTCATAACCAACATAACCAGGCGGAGAACCAATAATTTTAGAAACCGTGTGCCGCTCCATATACTCGGACATATCCAAACGAATCAAAGAATTTTCATCATTAAATAAAAACTCAGCTAAGCACCTGGCGAGATGAGTTTTACCAACTCCTGTTGGTCCTAAAAACATGAAAGAACCCATGGGTCTATTCTCCTCAGCTATTCCTGCCCTGGAGCGCCGAATAGCATTAGCTACTACTTCAATAGCTTGTTTCTGACCAATTAATTTTTTAGAAATAATCTCCTCAATGTTCTTTAATTTTTTAGCCTCTTCTTCAATCAAACGGGTTACTGGAATTCCTGTCCAGGAAGAAACCACTTGGGCTACATCTTCTTCAGAAATTTCTTCTTTCAAAATCTTGTGCTTTCTTTGAATATTGCTCAACTGTTTTTCCAACTTTTTAATTTCCTTCAAGGTCTCAGGAATTCTTCCATATTTAATCTCGGCAACTTTTTGCAAATCGGTGTCTCTTTGCGCTTTTTCGGTTTGAAAAGAGAGATTATCAATTTCTTTTTTTTTGTCTTTAATTTTCTGAATCAAATCCCTCTCACTCTTCCATTTCAACTCAATACCTTTGAGCTTTTCGTCTAAATCAGCTATAGAACGGTTAATGGCTATCAATCGAAATTTTTCTTCCTTGCCCACCGGAGTCTTTGTTGAGACGGACTTCAAAGCCTGTTTTTCTATTTCCAGTTTCTCAATTTCCTTTCTAATCCCTTCAATCTCTTTTGGTTCAGATTCAATCTCCAAACGGAGAGCTGACGCTGCCTCGTCCATTAAATCTACGGCTTTATCCGGAAGAAAGCGATCAGAAATATAGCGAGCTGAAAGTTCAGCCGCAGACTTAAGCGCTGAATCCTTTATTTTTACTCCATGATGAAGCTCATACTTTTCCTTTATTCCGCGCAGAATAGAAAGTGTATCTTCAATACTCGGCTCTTCAACGTAAATTGGCTGAAATCTTCTTTCTAAAGCTGCGTCTCTCTCAATATATTTCTGGTACTCTTTTAAAGTAGTGGCTCCAATTGCCTTTAGTTCGCCCCTGGCTAATGCTGGCTTTAAAAGATTTGAAGCGTCAATCGCCCCCTCTGCTGCTCCAGCGCCAACCAAAGTGTGAAGCTCATCAATAAAAAGAACATATTTACCGCCAGCTTTATTGAGTTCCCGCAAAAGAGCCTTAATTCTGCTCTCAAACTCTCCCCTATATTTGGTGCCTGCAACTAAAGCGCCCAAATCCAAAGCAATAATTTCTTTTTCTTTCAAGCTTTCAGGAACATCTTTTCTAACTATTTTTTGAGCTAAGCCTTCAACAATAGCTGTTTTACCAACACCAGCCTCACCAATAAGAACAGGGTTGTTTTTAGTTCTTCTGGAAAGAACCTGCATCAATCTTCTAATCTCTGTTTCTCTGCCAATAACCGGGTCAAGTTTTCCTGTTTGGGCAAGCGTAGTTAAATTGCGCGCGTATTTTTCAATCACTTGATACTTTGATTCAGGTTCTGGGTCAGTAATTCTTGTCCCGCCGCGAATCTGTGCTAAAACTTTTGATGCTGTAAAATAATTAAGTTTTTGCGGTTCTAAAGTCGCTGTGCTTCCGCCCCTTGCGTTTAAAAAACTGACCTTGTCTAAAAGCTCTTTTGCCTTGCTTTTAATGTCCAAAAGAGCCAAAAACAAATGTTCAACTGAAATAAACTGATCATTCATTTTCAAAGATTCCTGACGCGCTCTTTCAATCACCCTAGCCATATCCTGAGTTAAATAAAACTGACCAAAAGCCTGAGGCGTAGCAATAGTAGAAATTCTGTTAAGCCCGCTCTCTGCTTTTTTCTTTAAAGTTTCAAAATCAACTCCAAGTTTTTGGAGTAAATTTAAAACTATACTATCTTCTTGAGAAAGTAAGGCACAAAGCAAATGAAGAGCGTCAATCTGCTGCTGTTCTCTTTCTCTGGCAAAATTCTGCGCCCTAAGGATAGCTTCTTGCGCCTTGTGTGTAAAATTTGTACCGTTCATAATTTAGATATTAGATATTAGATATTAGATATTGCTCGCCCACCGACTTAGTCGGCCGAAAGCGGCTTTGTCGGCAGAAGTCCGAAGCATTCTTGCCCACCGTAGCCTTAGCAAAAGCAAGAGCGAAGGCGGAAATATTAGATAATGATTTTTTTATTCTAACATAAACTCTTTAAAAATCAAGGGCTTATTAATTTACTCACTTCTTTTATTCTCTTTTCAAGATCTTTTTTCTTATTTGTTTCTATATTCAAACGGAAAAAATCAACAGTATGCGACGACCGCACATTAAACCACCAATCTTTAAAATCAATTCGCAACCCATCTAAATAAGAAACTTTACCATCTTTATAACGTTCGGCTAATTTCTTAATTATCTTTTTTTTGTTTTTTTCTAAAACTTCAAAATTTATTTCTCCAGAATGATAATATTTTCTAAATGGCTTGATTAATTCTGAAATGCTCTTTCCTGTTTTGGAAATCTCCTCAAGAATTTTAAATAAAACAAAGAAAGGAGCTTCAAAAAAATAACTCTGTTTCAAGAAAAAGTGAGCTGATAATTCTCCTGCAAAAATAATATTCTCTTGGCGCATCTTTTCCTTTATTAAAGAGTGTCCTACTTTATACATTATTGGAATGCCCTTGTCTTTTTTAATAGTCTCTTCTACTATTCTGCTTGATCTTAAATCATATAGAATTTTGGAACCAGGATTTTCTTTTAAAATCATTTCAGACATTAAAGCAGTAATTAAGTCTCCTGAGATACATTCTCCTTTTTCGTCAACAAGCATCATTCTGTCGCCGTCGCCGTCAAAGGAAACTCCTAAATCAGCTTTTCTGGTTTTCACCTCTTTCTGAAGGACTTTTAAATTTTCCTTGATTAAAGAATCCGGGTCGTGATTTGGAAAGCTACCGTCTATTTCCTTAAAAATATATTTAGTTTCACATGGTATACAGGACATTATGTCCTCAATAAAAATTCCCAATACAGCCTTAGCTGTATCAATTATTATTTCCAAAGGATTTATCTTGGTTACATCAACAAATTTAAGATTGAAATCAATATAGTCTTTTATAATTTCTTTTCTTATAACCTTACCCTCAACAGTATTATTGCTCTTTAAGCTAATAGACAAAGCTATGTCTCTAATCTCTTTTAAACCAGCCTCTTTGCCTATTGGTATTGCCTTTTCTCTTACTATTTTAAAACCATTGTATTCTGCTGGATTATGGCTGGCTGTAATCTCTATTCCTCCATCAAATTTAAAATGAGCAACAGCAAAATACATCATTGGAGAAGTAGAAAAACCAATATCAATAACATTAGCGCCTTGTTTTACAATTCCCTTGGTTAAGGATTTAAAAAGATTAGAAGAAGAAAGCCTGACATCCCTTCCAATTACAATATTAGCGTTTGGCTTCCCCAAAAACTTAACAAAAGCTCTGCCAATTAAATAGGCTGATTTCTCATCAAGTTCGCCTGGATAGACACCTCTTATGTCATAATTTTTAAAGATAGATAGATTAAGCATATTGTTTGAAAATTATAAAATTGAAAATTGAAAATTTAGTTGATATATTCTTATTTTAGTGCTAAGTTGGAAATATAGCAACTTTATTAAATCCAAATATCAAAGCCCAAATGTCAAATCAAATCCAAAGCTCAAAGCTCAAAAAATAGGGTAATTATTTGGATTTTGGGTTTTGAGCTTGATTTGTGATTTGGATTTTGGATTTTGGATTTCTATTAGTTCATGTTTTCCGTAGGCATAGTGGGACTGCCAAATGTCGGTAAATCCACACTTTTCAAGGCACTCACTAAAAAACAAGTTGATATCTCCAATTATCCTTTCTGCACAATTGAACCAAATATTGGAATAGTTGCTGTGCCGGACAAACAGCTTGATGTTTTGGCTAATGTTTTCGATCTTTCTAAAACTACTCCAACAGTTATTGAATTTGTTGATATTGCCGGATTGGTAAAAAATGCGCACAAGGGAGAAGGACTGGGAAACCAATTCTTAGCCCGTATAAGGGAGGTAAATGTTATTTGCCAGATAGTTCGGATATTTGAGTCAGAAAAAATCAGCCACGTTAACGGAACAATTGATCCGCAAAGAGATATAATAATTGTTAATAATGAACTAATAGCAAAAGATCTGGAAACCATCGAACAAAGAATTGAAAAGACTAAAAAAGAGGCAAAAAGCAAAGACAAAAGAACCCTTGAGGAAATAAATACTCTGGAAAAAATCAAAACCTGGTTAAAAGCGGAAAAATTAATTAGAGATATTCCTAATTTCCATGAAATCAAAAATAATCTCTCAGAGCTCTTTTTACTAACCTGTAAACCAATAGTCTATGTGTTTAACAAAAAAGAGGGAGGACTTGAATCAGATATTAAAGAAAACACTCTTTATCTGGATTTAAAAAATGAAGTCGAACTAAGTGATTTATCTGCAGAAGAAATAAAACAACTCCAGATTTCTGATTCCAAACTTGACCAATTAATCAGAATTTGCTACGATATTTTAGAGTTGATAACTTTTTATACAATTGCCGGTGGAAAAGAATTAAGAGCCTGGACTTTAAAAAAAGACAGCACTGCCTTTGAGGCAGCCGGCTTGGTTCATTCTGATTTCCAAGAAAAATTTATAAAAGCTGAAGTAATTGACTCGCAAGCTTTAATAGACAATATTTCCTGGACTAAAGCCCGGGAAACAGGCAAAATAAAAACAGTCGGCAGGGATTATATTATTCAAAATAACGAAGTGGTTGAGTTCAAAATTTAGCCACGAAATACGAAAAACATACGAACATACGAAAAGGAGACTGAGACTAGTTAGCACTTTCATATATTCGTAAAACTTTCGTATTTCGCATCCACGACTATGAAGAAGTACGAACTTACTTGCCTAATCTCGCCTAATATCGAAAAGCAAGAAATAATATCTCTATCGGAAAAAATAAACGCTATAATAAAAGAAAACGGAGGTGTTTTGGATATAAATCAAAACACTCCAATTAAAAAGAACTTAGCTTATTCTATTAAAAAACAGACTAGCGCATATATTTACACTTTAAATTTTAGTTCAGAGCCGGAAAAACTGGAATTATTTAAAAAATCCCTTGAGGCTGAATCAAATATTTTGAGGTTTATGCTTATTAAAAAAGAAATTGGAAAAGAAAAACCAATTAAAAGAAGGTTAACAAGAAAAATTCTTCAAGCTCCTGTTGTAGAAAAAAAAGAAAAATCTGAAGAAAAGGTTGAATTAGAAAAATTAGATAAAAAATTAGAGGAAATTTTAGGCGATGTATAATTAAACAGAAAAGTCGAGAAATAAAATAGAACTTTTAACAAATGAGCTACGAAATACGAAAAGGGTACGAATTAAGAACCTTTCGCTTCGCTCAAAAATCTTGATTCATTAAGGTATTGCAGTTTATGGCGTTCGGTCGAAATACAAAAATAAATTTTTGCTTTTCTTCCTCCCTTGTAATTATAAAATATATTCTTGAATTAAGAAAAGAAGCTAACTAATACATATAGTAGATCGTACTAAAAGTGTTAGTGTCAAATATTCGTATATTAGTATTTATTCGTAATTCGTAGAGAAATTCATGAATTTAAATAAAGCCTTTATTTTAGGCAATGTAACCCGGGATCCTGAAAACAGAGCCTTGCCAAGCGGCAAGTCAGTTACTTCTTTTGGAATAGCTACTAATCGATTTTATACAGATAGAAACGGAGAAAAAAAACAGGATGCTGAATTTCATAATGTAACTGCTTTTGGCAGACTGGCAGACATCAGCGCCCAATATTTAAAAAAGGGTTCTCTTGTTTTAATTGAAGGACGAATCAGAACAAGCTCTTGGCAGGACGCCAGCGGAAATAGAAGATACAGAACAGAAATAATTGCTGAGAATTTGCAATTAGGGCCAAGGGGAGTAGGAAGAATATCACAAGCGCCTCCAGAATCAAGAACATCGCAACAGGAAGAAATACCGATTATTGAAGAAAACGTATATCCAAAAGCAACAGAAACCAAAGAACGGCCAGAACCCAAATTAACTTCTGCTTCTCAAGAAACAGAAGAAGCCGCTAACCCACAGCAAGAACAAGAAAAACCAAAAGAGAATCCTGCTCCAAGTCCTGCCGACCAGCCTGAAGAAGAAATAAGAGTAGAAGATATACCGTTTTAAAAAATAAAAAACCAAAAATAAAAGATAAAAGACAAAAACATAAAAACGCAAAAAGTTCAATGCTAGATAGCATTATACTTTTATCCGAATTATGCTTTTCTGTTTTTGATATGTGTTTTTTATATTTTATATTTTATATTTAATTTTGACTGAGCCCGAGCGAACGAAGGTGAGCGAGGGCGAAAGAATATGGCTTGCTACTTTTGCCAAAAAAACATAAAAGATATTGACTTTAAGGAAGTGGAACTCCTTCAAAGATTCATGTCTGGTTTAGGAAAAATCAGAGGAAAGAAAAAAACAGGAGTCTGTTCCAAACACCAAAAAAAACTATCTAAGGCTATCAAACGCGCCAGGGTTTTAGGATTACTCCCGTTTACAAAGAAATAGATATTAGATATTGCCTGCCCGCCCAAGGCAGGGATATTAGATGATAAATATCGGACAATAGACAAAAAAACAGCCTTTGGCTGCTTTTTAAATTAGAAAAAGACATAGAAATGGTACGACCGTTTGTCTGCTATGTCCAAATACAAATACTCTGAGGACAGAACAAGGAATATTATTTGTTTTCTATTTTCTACTTTCTACTTTCTACTTTCTATTTTCTATTTTCTAACAACACTTCTTTCTTAATTTTATTGGCTATTACCGGATTAGCTCTTAAAAACTCTTTTGCGCCATCTGTTCCCTGTCCGAGTTTGGTGTTTTCATATTGAAACCAGCTGCCGGATTTTTTAATTATTCCTGCTTTTAGCCCGGCATTGACAATATCGCCGAATCTGGAAATTCCTTCATTGTAATAAATATCAAATTCTGCAATCTTAAAGGGCGCAGCCACTTTATTTTTAGCAATTTTAGCCTTAATTCTGGAGCCAATAATTTCATCTGCTTTTTTTATCTGGGCAATTCTCCGCAAATTAATTCTCACTGAAGAATAAAACTTCAAAGCTAAACCTCCTGGCGTTGTTTCTGGATTTCCCCATTGAACGCCTATTTTCATTCGGGTCTGATTCAAAAAAATAACCGAGGTTTTAGTCTTGTGTATAATTCCGGCCAACATGCGTAATGCCTGCGACATCAAACGAGCTTGAAGGCCAATATGGACATCTCCAACCTCGCCGGCAATTTCTGCCCTTGGAGTTAATGCAGCTACGGAATCAATAACAATAACATCAATTGTTCGCGACCTAACCAAGGCTTCTACAATTTGTAATGCCTGCTCCCCGGAATCCGGCTGGGAAATCAAAAGATCATTAACCTTAACACCAATCCTCTTAGAATAATCAGGGTCAAGAGCATGTTCAGCGTCAACAAAAGCTGCTACTCCTCCCTGCTTCTGGGCTTCAGCGCAAACATGAAGCGCCAATGTTGTTTTGCCGCTAGCTTCAGGACCATAAATTTCAATCACTCTGCCGCGAGGGATACCGCCAACACCTAAAGCCGCGTCCAGCGAAATGGAACTGGTTGAGATTACATCAACATCCACCGCCCTTACATCTCTCAAAGTCATAATGGCGCCTTCGCCAAAACGTTGTTTAATATCTTCAACTGTTTCTTCAATATCAGTTTTCCCGCCTGCATCGCTGGGCGAAGCACTGCGGGCATGTTCAGTTTTTTCAGTTTTTTCTTTTTTAGATTTAATCATATTATAATCTTAAAATATCTTTTTTGAAAAGTGTTGTCAATTGGGTTGTTCACTCATTGCCATACAATGTTTTAACTCTTCAACATAATGTCTTTGAACTTCGGCAACAGTAAGAGCTTTATTATAAATATAAACATTATCAATAAGGCCTGTGTAATACTTGTCGCAATCATGCCCAAATATATTACAAGCCCTTCCAAGCCACCAAAAAGTGGCCGGGCAGCAAACCTGTCTGGGTGGAAAAGTGGCACGCTCATCAACCAACTTGCCGTCAACATAAGATTTTACTGTAACACCGGATATAACATAGCCCACCAAATGCCAATTATTGTCATTATTACCAGGAGAAGAAACTGCCAATATACTGTCAAAAGTATCTATAAAATTCCAACCGCTTCCCATTAGTATTCTTAGATTGCCATTGCTGCTGAATATACGTTGGCTGTGGTCATGCTTTACCCAAAACAAAACTGTCTCATCATTAGCAGGAAGGGCTAAACTGGGACTATCAGGTATTTCCACATAACTGCTGCCATTAAAACTTAAAGCGCAGCCTTTCCCGCTTGCTGTGTCCTCGCTTTCGCACTTCCATTCAGCGCCGTAATTAACTCCATGATTTCCATTGCCAGACCTATCACAAATATCTCCTCCGCCCGAACAAGTACCTGGTCCTCCCTCGTCAAAATCCAAAATAGCTACTGCTTCAGAACCTAAAAAATGAAAAACACTTTGGTTGAATTCTAAACTTTTAGCAACTTCAGCTTTTTTCCTTGCACCTTTCAAGTTAACCAAAATAATACTGGAAAGCAAACCAATAACAGATACAACAACTAATATCTCTATTAAAGTGAAAGATTTTATTTTTTTATTCATTGTTTTTTTTCATGCTCTACGAAATAAATATTACTATACTTCAAATAATGATTATTTATCCTCTATGGAATTATCTTGTGGAAAACCTGTATCGCCAAATTGGTCTTGTTCTGTTTTTCCTGCATACACCTCTCTGGGTTTGGCGCCATCAGCAGGACCAACAACATTATTCTCCTCCAGCATGTCCAATAATCGAGCTGCCCTGGCATAACCAATGCGGAGTCTCCTTTGCAATAAAGACGCTGAAGCCTTCCGAGCCTCAATTACAAGTCTTTTTGCTTCTTCGTAAAGAATATCATCTGATTCATCTCCTTTGCCGTATAAAATACTTTTACTTTCTCCTTCCAGAGCTTTTTCCAGACCAGAACCTGTTCTTTCTTCTATTGCCTCCTCTGAGGGCAACTCCTCTGAAAATTGCCAGTTCTTTTTTATAAAATCAATTACTCCTCTCACTTCCTGCTCGGCAACATAAGCTCCCTGAATTCTTTTTGGCTTAACAATCTCAGCTGATATAAAAAGCATATCGCCGTTGCCCAAAAGCTTTTCTGCCCCAGCCATATCTAAAACAGTTCGGGAATCAACCTGAGAAGCAACTTGATAAGTAATTCGGGAAGTAATATTTGCTTTAATTAATCCAGTAATAACTTCCACTGACGGTCTTTGGGTGGCTAAAATCAAATGAATCCCAACTGCTCTTGCCATCTGAGCCAAACGAACAATGCCAGCCTCAATTTCCCTGCCGCGGGCAGCCATTAAATCTGCCAGCTCATCAACTATTAGAATGATATATGGGAGAAATTCTGCGCCTTTTGCCAAGGCTTTCTCATTATAACTCGCAATGTTTCTTACTCCGGAAACGGACAAAACATCAAACCTTCTTTCCATTTCCCCAATCAGCCACTTTAAAGCATTAACGGTTTTCTGTGGATCGTAAATCACTGGACATAAAAGATGTGGAAGATTTTTATAAACTGCAAATTCCACTCTTTTAGGATCAACCAAAATAAGACGCAGGCTTTCGGGAGAATTCTTGTATAATAGACTTAAAATTATGCTGTTTAAACCTATTGTCTTTCCACTTCCGGTAGAGCCAGCCAGTAAAAGGTGGGGCATTTTGTTTAATTCAGCATAAATAGGGGTTCCAGCGACATCTCTACCCAAAGCCAATGTTAAATGAGAAGAAGAGTTTTGAAAATTAGAACTTTCCAAAAGATTTCTTAATCTTACCCAAACTCTTCCCTTGTTCGGCACCTCAATTCCAACCAAGGAACGACCAGGAATAGGCGCCTCAATTCTAAGAGGATGCGCGGCCAAAGCTAAAGAAAGGTCATTGCTCAGTGTTGTGATTTTAGATAGTTTTATTCCCTCAGCCGGCTTTAATGTATATTGAGTTACAGTGGGCCCAATATTAACTTCAGCCATTTCCACTGGAATATCAAAGTTTTCCAAAGTCCTTTTTATAACAGCTGTATTTGTTTTTATATCACCGCCAGTAGGGCTGCCTTTTTCAGCCTCAAGAAGATTTAATGGAATAGCTGGATAAGAAAGCGCGGCTCTTTTCGGCTCTGGAATTTCACTTTTTTTCTTTTTCAAAATTCCTGCCCGAGAATCTATTTTATCTCTCTGGATTTCTGAAGGCGAAACAACAACTGGCTCAATTTCTTTAACTTTAAACTTAGGACCAAAGATTTTCTTAATTAAAGATGGTTTTTCGTCTTCTCTTTTCATGGCTATTCTTTTTTTTCTCTGATGTAAAGGATGCCATAGAATTAATCCGCCAATAACGGTTATAGCGCTGAATATAATTATGGTTGCCCAGAAACCAAACAGTTTAAAAAGAGGCCAAGATATTAAAAAGCCTGTCCACCCGCCCTGTCTGGTATTAAGCTCTGTTTCTTTTTGAAAATCTAAGATACCTAAAACACCTGTAATTCCTATAATTAAAAGAATTACTCCGCCTATTATTAAACTTTTGTGCCCATAGGTTAAATTAAAAAAAACAATGCCTGCCAAAACAAAAAGCAAGGGCAAAATAAATCCTGCTTTTCCAAATAAAAACATAATTGTTCTCATAAAGCCCTTGCCGCCAACTCCAGCCTTATTAAAAAAAGCCAGAACAATCAAAACAGCTATTAAAATCATTATTACTCCTAAAATCACCCGCTTAGTATCTTCAGGAATCAAAAGCCGTCTTTTCTTTTCTTTCATTCTTTTCTTGTATTTTTTATATTTCTTTCGTTTAGACATATATGTTAGGAGACAGGATGCCTCCCTATTATTTTAACATAAAGCATTAAAATATTGCAACTGGTGAAAATAAAAAAGCACCAAAGAGTCAACGACCTCTGGCGCTATCGTCGGTAAAAAATAGATGGTTCCTCTTTCTGGTTTTATTTTTTTGGAATTAAAGCTGTTCCAATCAAACACAAGTCGCTAACATATGGAGAGCGTTGTTTCTGCGACACTCTTACATCAACAATTACTTCTGCTCCAATTTCTATGCCTTTTTCCATTATTCTCACAATAGCACTTTTGCTACGCTCTTCAAAGTGACCTCTAGTAGCAAAAATGAACTTAAAATCATAATCTGTTAAATTTTTACCTTCCTTGGCTACATAATCAGATGCTGAAATTGTGAGAATGCGGCTTTCGGCATATTTTTTAAATTCTTCTCTTTCTTTTTCGGCTTTCTTTTTTTCCTCGATTTCCAACTCTTCTTCTGCTTTTTGATGTTCAATGTCTCTTGCTTTTTTCTCTCTTGATTTAAATAAACCCATTTCTGCCTCCCTTTCTTCTTTGGTTGTAAGTTTTCTCCTTTTACACTATCAACAGTATATCAAACCAGCTTGGGAAAGTCAAGAAAAAAGCCCATTTCTGGGTTTTTTAAATTAAAACGAAAACAAAAATCAATATTCCAATTTAATTCCAATTTTCTCAGCAATCTGCTGAAACCATTTCTCGTGACGGTCAACCTTGTGGGACAATGCAACCATCTCTTGAAAGTATGTATCAGCTCTTTTTGCGTAAGCATCGACCGAATTCATCAATTCTCGAACATCGGATTTATCTGCTTTGTTCTCTTGGAGACTATCTAATTTACTATCAATATTAGCAAACCCCTCACCAACATTGCTAAACTTTTCATCAATATCAGTAAATTTCCCATCCAAATATTCAATTAATTCTTTATAATCTTCGTTCATATATTTTAATTATAGCTCTATAAAAAATCATGTCAAATTATATATTCAACATTGTATTAAATATCTACTTCTTAAATCCGGTTCCGGCCGGAATTAGCTTGCCGATAATTACATTTTCCTTTAAACCGCAAAGATTATCCTGTTTGCCTTTCATCGCAGCCCCAATTAGAACCCTGGAAGTTTCCTGAAACGAAGCAGCCGACAAGAAACTATCAGTAGTTAAGGCAACCTTTGAAATTCCCAGCATTATCTGAACGCCTTTTGCTGTTTTCTTTTTCTCTTTTTTAAGACGTTTGTTCTCTTCAAGTAAAACTCTTCTTTCTATTACCTCGCCCAGGCTAAATGAGCTGTCTCCAGTCTCTTTAATTTCTACTCGAGAAAACATCTGACGAATTATTATTTCAACATGCTTATCATGGATTGATACTCCCTGAGAAACATAAATATTCTGGATTTCTTTAAGAACATATTGCCAGGTCTGCTCAAAACCTGTAAGTTTAAACAGTTCTTTTAATTCAATACTTCCCTCACAAAGCTGCTGACCCAAAATAATCTCCTGATCTTTTTCAACCCATATAGCTTTTTTACCTGGTATATTATACTCAACTATATCTTCTTTTCCCTTTTTCTTTTCTTTGCTTTTGACTTTTATTTTTCCGTCTGATGTTATTCCAACAACTTTCCCAGCCAGTTCAGAAACAACTGCGCGACCTGCAGGAGAACGAGCTTCAAAAACTTCATCCACTCTTAAGAGACCGAAAGTAATATCTCCTTCGCCAGCTACACCACCTGTATGAAAAGTTCTCAAGGTTAACTGAGTGCCTGGCTCACCAATTGCCTGTGCAGCCATAATTCCAACAGCCTCTCCTTTTCTAACCAAATGGTTGTTGCTCAAATCCCAGCCATAGCATTTTTGGCAAATCCCCCTGACCGACTTGCAGCTTAACGGACTTCTGACGCGAATCTTTTTAACTCCTGCTTTTTCTATTGCCTCAACTTTTTCCCATCCTATTATTTCTCCCTTTTTTACAATTCTTTTTTTTGTTTTCGGGTCCCTAATATCCTCTAAAACTATTCTTCCGCCTATTTTAAAAAATAAATTCTGAGAAATATTTTCAGCCTCCGATTGCAGAATCTCTATTCCTTCTTCATCTCCGCAATCCTCTTCAGAAACAATAATTTCATGAGAAACATCAATTAAACGACGAGTTAAATAACCAGCCGTTGCTGTTCTAAGAGCGGTGTCAGCTGTTCCTTTTCTGGCGCCATGAGTAGAAATAAAGTATTCCAAAACATCAAAACCCTCTTTAAAAGAATTCTTTACGGGTAATTCCATTGTCTGCCCAGATGGATTGATAACCAAACCTTTCATTCCACTCATCTGAACAGGCTGAGTCCATGAACCTCTGGCTCCAGAGTCAACAATAGAAAAAACAGGACCATAGGGCGGCAAAGCCTTTGGAACAAGTTTTTCTATTTCAGATTTAGCCCTATGCCAAATTTCAATTATCTGATTTGTCATTTCTTCTTTTGATAAAAGTCCTCGTTTGAAATGACCATTAATTATTTCTACCTCTTTTTCCGCCGAGGCTATGATTTTTTTCTTTTCTAAAGGAACAATAAGATCATCCATGCCCCAGGTAATTCCTGAAATAGTTGCCCATTCAAAACCTAAGACCTTAATCTTGTCTAAAGTTTCCACTGCTATTTTGTTTTCACAAACAGCAACAATCTTTCTAATAATTCCATCCAGCTTTTTAGAGTTTATTGTATAGTTTTGAAAAGCATAGTCTTTTGGAAGGGCCTCGTTAAAAATAATTCTGCCAACAGTTGTCTCTACTAATTCTTTTTCAATCCTGACTTTTACCTTTGCTTTTATGTCAACCTTTCCAAATTTATAGGCTAATTTTGCATCATTAGAATCAGAAAAAATCTTTACCTCCCTTTTAACTCCCTCCCTTGCTCTTGTTAAATAATAACATCCCAGAATAATATCCTGAGTTGGACTCACGACTGGCATTCCAGTTGAGGGCTTTAAAAGATTATCAGAAGAAAGCATTATTTCCCTTGCTTCTCTTTGGGCTTCTACAGACAAAGGTAAATGAACAGCCATCTGGTCTCCGTCAAAGTCGGCATTAAAAGCATTACAAACCATAGGATGAATTCTAATAGCTTCTCCTTCAATTAAAAGAGGGTAAAAAGCCTGAATACCCAATCGGTGAAGAGTCGGAGCGCGGTTAAGCAAAACCAGTTTGTTCTTAACAACTTCTTCTAAAGCCTCCCACACTTCCGACCCTTCAGTCTCAATTAATTTTGAAGCTCCTCTTACGTTGTAGACAAGCTCTTTATCCAAAAGCTGTTTAATTACAAATGGCTTAAAAAGTTCAAGGGCCATCTTTTTTGGCAAACCGCACTGTGAAAGATTTAATTCCGGCCCAACTACAATAACTGAACGACCAGAATAATCCACTCTCTTTCCTAAAAGGTTTTGGCGGAATCTTCCTTGTTTTCCCTTTAGCATATCGGCCAAAGATTTTAAGAGTCTTCTTCCTCCGGTTGTTGCTTTAGTTGTTTGCCCCTTTCTCATTCCATTATCAATTAAGGCATCAACTGCCTCCTGAAGCATTCTTTTTTCGTTTCTAACAATAACTTCGGGAGCATTAATTTCTAAAAGATGCTTAAGCCTGTTATTGCGATTAATCACTCTGCGGTAAAGATCATTAAGGTCAGATGAAGCATATCTTCCTCCGTCAAGCTGAACCATTGGTCTAAGATCAGGCGGCAAAACAGGCAGAGCTTCCAAAAACATCCATTCCGGCTTGATTCCTGCACTCAGCATTCCCTGCAAAAACTTTAATCTTCTGATATTTTTCTTCTTTTTCCCATAGGTTTCTGAATTTTTGACATTAGAGGAACTATCTATGTCTTTCTCTAATTCCTTAATCAGTTCTTTTAAACTGCTTTCTTCAAATATTTTCTTCAAAGTCTCAGCCCCGGTACCTGCTTCAAAAACTTCACTATATTTTAGGCCTAAATCATTATATTCCAACTCAGAAATAATTTTTAAGCGCTTTAAACTTAAAACCTCATCTCTTACCCTATCTTTTGCTGTTTTTAATTCTTCTTTATCCTTGGCCTTTAAACCCTTACTCCCAACTTTCATTTTGTATTCTTTTTCAATTTCTACCAAAACCTTTTTCTTGTCTTCTTCTGAAACTTTGGTAATTATATAATTAACAAAGTAAATTACTTTCTCCAATTTCTGCGTCGGAATATCCAAAACCATCCCCACTCTTGAAGGCACTCCACGCAAAAACCAGATATGAGAAACGGGACACGCCAGCTTTATGTGAGCCATTCTCTCACGTCTTACGGAAGATTTAGTCACTTCAACCCCGCAGCGATCACATATTATTCCCTTATAGCGAATTCTCTTATACTTGCCGCAGTAACACTCATAATCTTTTTCCGGACCGAAAATCCGCTCGCAAAACAACCCGTCTTTCTCAGACTTCTGAGTCCTATAATTTATGGTCTCGGCTTTGACAACCTCACCGTGCGACCACGACAAAATATCTTCTGGCGAAGCAATTTTTATTTGAATAGATTGTAGATCGGATACTCTCATAAAAGTAATTATTTAAATTTTAAATTAGTCTAATTAGGTTAATCCAAAAAGCGTTAGCTTCTCTTTTCCCTTTCTTTCACCTTAACCTCAACATTCAATCCAAGTGCCCGCAATTCATTGAGCAACAGATTGAAAGAAGCAGGAACATTAGGACTTTTAATTGGTTCTCCCTTGAGAATTGCTTCATAAGTAGCGGCTCTGCCAGGAACATCATCAGACTTTATGGTCAGCATCTCCTGAAGATTGTAGGCGGCTCCATAACCTTCCAAAGCCCAAACCTCCATCTCGCCGAACCTTTGGCCTCCGAACTGAGCTTTGCCTCCTAATGGCTGCTGAGTAATTAATGAATAAGGGCCGATTGAACGCATGTGGATTTTATCCTCAACCATATGAACCAATTTCATTATATAAACATAGCCAACAGTAATCGGCTCAGGTAAACTATCACCAGTCATTCCGTCAAATAATTTAATCTTGCCGCTTTCTGGAAAACCAGCTTCTTTTAACTCCTTTTTAATATCTTTCTCTGTAGCTCCGGCTAATGACCTGGTAATAGCCCTATATCCCAGTTTCTCAGCTGCATAACCAAGATGGGCCTCTAAAACCTGACCAATGTTCATTCGAGAAGTCACGCTTAAAGGATTTAAAATAATATCAATGGGCGTACCATCCTCCATAAAAGGCATATCTTCTTCTGGAAGTATCTTGGAGATTACTCCCTTGTTGCCGTGACGGCCGGCCAATTTGTCTCCGGCCTTAATCTTTCTCAATTGGGCTACATCCACTTTAATTCGTCTGGTAACTCCAGGTTCCAGTCTATGTCCAAGTTCCCTTGAAAAAGTCCTAACATTAACAACTCTGCCCTGTTTTCCATGCCGCATATAAAGGGAGGTGTCTTTTATTTCCTTGGCTTTTTCACCAAAGATTGCCTTCAGCAGTCTTTCTTCTGCAGTCATATCAGCCTCTCCTTTTGGAGAAATCTTTCCTATTAGAATATCTTTGGTTCCAACTGTTGCTCCGATTCTTACAATCCCTTCCTCGTCCAAATCTTTTAGTTTTTCCTCTCCAATATTAGGAATATCACATGTAGTAACTTCCGGACCTAATTTAGTGTCTCGCACATCGCAGGTAAAATTCTCAATATGAATAGAACTAAAAACATCATCTCTTACAAGTCTTTCAGAAATTATAATAGCGTCTTCATAATTGCGTCCTCGAAAAGACATAAAAGCCACTAACACATTTCTGCCAAGAGAAAGATAGCCATCTACAATCCCACTGCTATCGGTCAAGATTTCTCCTTTTTTGACTTTCTGTCCTTTTTTCACCCGAGATCTCTGATGTAAACAAGTATACTGGTTCGTTCTGATAAAGTTGTTCAATTGATATCTTTGTCTACCCGATTTCTTAGTTCTTACTTCAATTTTCTGCGCATCAACTTCAGCAATAACTCCGTCCTCTCTCGCAATAAGAGCCTCTCCTGAATCCCTGGCAGCAAATTCTTCTATTCCAGTCATTACCAACGGCGGTTCAGCTCTTAAAAGCGGCACTGACTGCCGCTGCATATTTGAGCCCATTAAAGCTCTGTTTGCATCATCATTCTGTAAAAATGGAATAAGGGAAGTGGCAACTGAAATGAATTGCTCAGAAGAAACATCAATAAAATCAATTTTTGCTCTGTCTATTAAGCCAGGCTTACTTTTGATTCTGGCTTCAACTTTCTCAGGAACAATTCTGCTTTCCTTGCTTATTTCTACGCCGCCGTGGGCAATATTATACTTCTCCTCCTCATAAGCATTAAGATAACGAACTTCAGAAGTAACTCTTCCGTTTTTAACCACAAAATAAGGGGTTTCAATAAAACCATAAGAATTAATTCTGGCATAACTGGCTAAATGGCCAACCAAACCAATATTAGCTCCTTCTGGGGTCTGGATAGGACAAATCCTTCCATAGTGAGAAGGCTGGACATCCCTTACTTCAAAACCCGCCCTCTCTCTAGTTAAACCGCCTGGACCAGTAGCCGACAGCCTCCGCTTGTGCTCTAGTTCAGCTAAAGGATTTTCATTATCCATAAACTGAGAAAGCTGAAAAGAGGAGAAAAACTCTTTTACCACTGCCATAAAGGGACGGGGATTTATGATCTGAGTCGGGTTTGCCAGACCAACATCAAGGGTTGACATCCGGTCTTTAATAATTCTCTCCATTCTCATCAAACCAACTCTTAAGCGGTTTTGTAAAAGCTCTGATATGGTCCTCACGCGCCTATTGCCTAAATGGTCAATCTGGTCTGCTTCTGCCTCTTCATTATTGTTTAAACGAACAATCTCTCTAAGCGTTTCTAAAATATCATCGGGTTTCAAAATTCGATCTGAAACATTAATTATCTCTGGTTGCGCCTTTTCATGTTTTTGCTTTGAGTAATTAATCCCAAGTCTCTGATTTGTTTTCCATCTTCCAACTTTTGACAAGTCATATCTCTCAAAATTACAAAACATATTTATAATTAAATCACGAGCAGTATCAGGCGTTGCCATTTCTCCGGGTCTTAACCTTCTATATATCTCTACCCAGGCATCAGATGAATTCTTAGCCGAATCTCTATTTAATGTCTCTTTAATATATTTAATTTTTCCTGTATCAACATCCTTAAATAGTTTCATTATCTCTTTGTCCTTTTGTCGATGTTGCTCTTCGTCATTATCTGTCTTTGTGTTTTCTTTCTGAGTCTTTCCCCCTTGTTCCACTGCTTTTTCTCCCAAAAAGGCCTTTAACAAAGTTGTTGCTGCCATTTTTCTTTTCCTGTCCACTTTAACTCCGATAAAACCAGAAGGTTCAGTTTCAAGCTCCAGCCAGGCTCCACGATTGGGAATAATTTTAGCTCCGAATAGTTTTCTGCCAGCTGATTTTTTAGCAGTAAAAAAAACCCCGGGTGAACGTATCAACTGGGATATAACCACTCTTTCTACTCCATTTACAACAAAAGTTCCCCTTTCGGTCATTAATGGAAAATCGGTTAAGAATACTTCTTGTTCTCTTGTCTCTTTTGTTTTTAGATTAACAAGCTTTACTTTTACTCGAAGAGGAGCTTCATAAGAATCATTGTTTTTCTTTGCCTCAAGATCATTAGCATATTTTGATTTTTCCAACTTATAATCTAAAAACCAAAGTTCTAATTCCTCTCCGGTATAATCACGAATAGGTGAAACTTCAAAAAAGAGCTCCTTTAAACCACTTTCCCAAAACCACTTCCAGCTATCCTTTTGAATAGTATGAAGTGGAGGCAAGCTCAAGGAAACTCCTGATTTTGAAAAATTCTTAGTTTTCATAAAGTTCTCTTGGTAAACCCCGCATAATACCAATTCTAAAAAAAACGGGGTTTTCTGAATTATACTGGACAAATACGAAAAATGCCCTATGCTTATTTTTATTAGGGCTTAATCAATAAACTTTAAATTGTTAATCAGAAACTCCAAACAAAAGAGTGTAAACCCCGCATATTCCCCACCTTAAAAGATGAGGCTTTTATTTTACTTATTATTTTATCCATCTTCAGACTGAAGACAGGAACTTTATGGAATTTACGGGGTTAAATTATTAAAAACTTTAATTATTAACAGGTAATTTTATTTTACACAAGCCTGAAAGATTGTCAACCCCCACACCTAATTAGGCGTGGGGATCAATAGCTATTTCTTTTCAGGAGGAGAAATACCTAATCGCTACAAATTTTCCTAGCTAAGAAGTTATCAACTTCATTATGACGAGGCACTATAGATGTTCTTTTTAAAAGAGGGTTAAAAGAGAGGCTATGATTAGCGCCTTCCCGAATAAAAACACACCCTTGTTTTGTAGGTGCCCCGGGATACCGAATGGCCCTGGGATTCTTTTATTCAAATTACTTAAAATTTTTAGCCTCTGCTATTTTTTTCAAATTAGAAGCAGGTGTTTAAAAATTATAAAATTGAAAATTTATTAAAAGTTAAAAATTGAAAATTGAAAATTTTTATCATCTATATCCTGATATCTTGCGCAAGCGAGCTATAACTTTTGACAAAACTTTCAATACATAATTTATTTCTTGTTCAGTAGTATATTTACCCAGAGTGAACCTTAAAGAATCGTGGGCTGTCTCATGGGAAAGACCTAATGCCAATAAAACATGGGAGGCCTTAAGCTCTTTTGAAGAACAAGCAGAGCCTGTAGAGCTTCCAATCCCATTTTGGTCTAAAGCCATCACAATTGCTTCACCCTCAGCTCCTTTAAAACTGAAATTAGTATTGTTGGCCAGCCGATTTTTTATTGAGCCATTTAATCTTGAGCCAGGAATTGTTTTTAATACTCCGTTAATAAGTTTATTTCTTAGTTTTTTTATTTCTTGGATCTTTATTTTGTTTTTTTGAACTTCCTCTATGGCTTTGCCAAGACCGACAATGCCAGCCACATTTTCTGTACCCGACTTTAATCCAAACTCCTGACCGCCGCCGTTAATCAAAGGTTTAATCGGAGTTCCCTGTTTAACGTAAAGAGCGGCTATTCCCTTTGGCCCGTAAATTTTATGGGAGCTGATAGTAAACAAATCAACCCCGAGTTTTTTAATATTACAATCTAAATAATTCACTGCCTGAACAGCATCGGTGTGAAAGTAGATTCTTTGATCTTTTTTTATTTTTATCTCTTTTAGGAGTTTTCTAATTCTATTTATTGGTTGAATAACGCCTATTTCGTTGTTGGCATACATTATGGAAACTAAAACCGTATTTGCTTTAATCGCTTTTTTAACATCAGAAACTCGTACCAAACCATCCTTAGTAACGGATAAATAACTTACTTCTGCTATTCCTTGTTTTTCCAAAACCCGGCAGGGTTCTAAGACGGCGGAATGCTCAATTTTGGAGGTAATAATGTGGGGCCTCTGTCCGCGCTTCGCTCGGGCAGACAAAGAATAAACCAACCCCTTAATCGCCAAGTTATTGGCTTCAGTGGCTGAACTAAGAAAAATAATTTCCGAAGAGGAACAATTTAAAAACTTAGCCGTTTTTTCCCGGCTGTTTTCAATGGCAATTTTTGCCTTCTGTCCCCAGCTGTGAATGGAAAAAGGATTGCCAAAATTCTCCTTCAGAAAAGGAAGCATTGCTTTCAAAATCTCGGGGTCAACCGGCGTCGTTGCCGCATAATCAAAATATATCTTTTTAATTTTTTTGGTCATATTTTTCAGTATATTATAAATCCCCTACTTTTCAATTGACTAATTGGTTTTCTCTGCAGATTTTGGAAAAGTAAAAGGCGCTCGGCCGGGGTTTCCGTTTCATTGTTTTGTAATCAATTTCTACTAAGCCAAATCTCGGGCCAAAACCTTGATGCCATTCAAAATTATCAATCAATGACCAGTGTAAATATCCTTGAACATTAATACTTTCTTTCATTGCTTTGTAAATCCAAATCAAATGCTCTTTTATAAAATCGGAACGTAATCTGTCTTGAGCGTCGGCTAAACCATTCTCTGTAATAAAAATCGGTAATTTATATTTTCCCAAATCTTTTAAAATATGATAGATTCCTTCAGGAAAAATCTCCCATCCTAAATCAGAAACAATTTTATTGTCATTGCGAGTCAAAAACGGAAATTTAATTTTTCGGTGAAAATAATAATTCAAACCAATAAAATCCAAGTGATTTTTAATTTTGTCTAAAAAATATTCATTCCAAAAATAACGAGTCAAAGAGATACTTAATTTGTCAAAAGGTGAATTAGGATTTTTTGGCTCAAAATAACAATTGTTTTTGGCAATGCCAACTTGAACAGAGCAGACTTCCGATTTGTGAAAGATTTCATAAATCTTTTTATGAGATAAAATTTGATTTTTTATTACTTTCAAAAATAAAATAGGATTTCTTCTTCCGGGCGGAAAATTTCCACTTAGAAAAGACTGAGAGCCATAAATAAAAGGCTCGTTAATGGTGAGCCAATAATCAACTAAATTCTGATACTCGTTAAAAACTCTTTCGGCAAATCTGGAGAAGTAAAAAACAGATTTTTTATTTGTCCAGCCGCCTATTTTGTCTAACCATAAGGGATTGGTAAAATGATGAAGCGTAACCATTGTTTTAATCCCTCTATTTTTCAAAGCAAATAAAACTTCCCAATAATGCCTAATTTCTTTTTTGTCAAAAATGCCGGGATGAGGTTCAATTCTTGACCACTCAATGGAAAAACGATGAATATTTTGATTTAATTTTTTAGCCCAGTCAAAATCCTCTTCATAACGATTATAATGGTCGCAAGCCTTACCGGCGTCATAAAACTTAACCCAGTCATTATTTTTTATTCCGCCTTCAATCTGGTAGGCAGAGGTGGCTGTGCCCCAAAGAAAACCTTTTGGAAATTCCAAAATTTTACTCATTAATTTATTGTAGCAGTTTTTCTTTTAATTTGATAATCCTTGAAACTGCCTGATTTATTCTGTCGTCAGAAATGATTCCTTTTTCTGATGCTTTTTGAAATTCTAAAAGACCTTGTTCTGCTGGAACTCGCCATCCAGAGAAAATCATTATATCAACCCCGGCTTTAATAGGAAAAACCACTATTTGCTCCAATGGGAATTTATTAAGTAAAGAGTTTTGAGATAAGTCGTCGGAAATAATTAAAATTTTATCGCCTAATTTTTGTTTCAAAAAATTAATTCCTTTTAATGAAAAAACAAAAGGCAAATCCGGGTCAATTTCTTCATAAATTACGTTCGCTGTCATTGCCATTTCCGGCCCTGATTCCATTGCTGTTTGAAATTGGGAAATTTCAGGGCTTTCTGACGCGGTTGCTAAAATTTCTTCTGGGTGAAAAGAAATTCCGCCATAGCCCGGGAAATGTTTAATGGCGGTTAAAACACCAGCTGTTTTTTGACCCGAAATTAAAAATTTTCCCAACCCCCCTATTGTTTCAGAGTTTTTTTGAAAAGAGCGGCCCCATAAGAAATCTTCTTTTCGGCAAAAATCTAAAAGGGGAGCCAAGTTTAGATTGATTCCCAATTCTTTTAATTCCTTTCCTCGCTGAAGTCCAATATTGTAAGCTTGCTCTGGATTTTTAATCTTAGATTGTGAAGTTTTCTCAACCCAGCCAATGCGAGAAATCTCACCGCCTTCCTGATCAACGGCAATGAATAAGGGCAGGCCAGAGTCCTCCAAAGAAATTTTTTGAATCTCTTGAATTAAACTTATTAGTTGGTCTTTGTTCTCTATGTTTTTTCCTAATAAAAGTATTCCTCCAGGATGAAATTTTTTAATAAAATTTTCTGTTTCTGGGGTAATAGTTTTACCGTTAATGCCAACAATAAAAAGCTGGCCAATTTTTTGCTCCAAATTTAGTTTATCTATTATTTCTTCCTGTTGAAAAGTTTGCAGAGGCCCGTTCTCTCTAAATTGTTCACTTAATAACAAAAAGAGAATTCCGGTTAAAACAAAAATTATAATGACATAAATTTTATAATCCATTATCTAATTCTAACATATTTCTCCGTTACGCTCTGTTATGCTCTGTTGCGCTCCGCACGGCGCTTGTTAAGTAATCTCACTATCGTAGATTTACCCCGCGTTAATCAGAAAGCCCTGATATTTACCCCGTTAGAAGTTTTAGCAGCAATAAACTTTATTAATTTGAGCAGAAGGAGTTATTCCTTAAAAACTTTAAACAACAGAATTTCTACCCTACTTTTCACCCCGTTAGACAAAATTTGTCTAACGGGGCAGGCGGGGTTTACTTAACATAAAACAATTAAAATAAGCTTCCGAGAAATCTTCTCTGTCATTTTTAATAAATATAGTCTGGCAGGGTGGCTTTTTTGTAGAGATGGCTAGTTAAAAATCCGAGAATGATATAAGCGATTATTAGCCAACCCCAATGAATATTTAAAGTTATGTTTGAAAAAGAAAATTGTGAAAAGAAATTTAATATCCCTATAATATAGGCTAATGACGGCCAAACGAATAAAGACAAAATCCAGGCCAAAAAAGGCAACAATGTTCCCAATAAAACAAAAATAAAACCCGAAATCATAATAATAGACAATAAAGGAACAATTAAAATATTAGTAATCGGAGCCGCCAAGGAAAATCGGCCAAAATTATAAATTAATATTGGCAAAGTAAAAATTTGGGCAGACAAAGTCATTGCCAGAATATTTATGAGTTGTCTAATAGGATTTTTCTTTCGCCCCATAAAGCTTTGTTTAATAAAATTTGGGCTGGTAAGCCAATTATTAAAAACCGGACCCAAATAAACAATTCCAATAACTGCTAAAAATGATAATTGAAAACCAACATCTAATTTTAAAAGCAAAGGATTAAAAGCTAGCATCACGGCAGCGCTGAAAACAATTACCCGGGAAGCAACTTTCATTCTACCGACTTTTTGAGCCAAAAGCAGCATTAACCCGAAAATCCCAGCCCGAATAGCTGAAGCTGGAAAACCAATCATTAAAATAAATAAAAATAAAATTATTAAAGTTGCGTAAAATGCCTGATTTCGCCAAAAACCAATACCAATCAAAATCTGCATTAAAATCAGCGTCAAAATACTAATATGTATTCCTGAAATTGCAGTAATATGGCGAAGTCCAACTCTGTTTAATTTTTCCTTCAAATCATCTGACATTTTTCTTTTATCGCCTAAAATCATTGCTCCTAAAATTAATGATTTGGGAGGAGATAAATTTTCATAAATTGTTTCTCGTAGTTTATTTTTGAAATTTAAAATTTTTGAATAAATCTCTACTACCAAATTTTTGGTCTTGGGATAAACTAAATTGTCTTCTCTATCATTTATTTTTTCAATTTCTGGATAATACGTTACTGAATAAATTCCGTCCTTGGCTAAATAATATTTATAATTAAAATCAGGGAATTCTACTGGTGTTTTTAATTGACCTATAATTTTTAATTTATCCCCATACTGATATTCCGGATACCTTCCAACCGTAATTAAAATATTCCCGTCGTCAATGTGACGAAGTCCGACTTCGTCACATTCTCTACTTTCATACTTGCAAGTTTGGAAACTAAGAACTTCGGGCTGGATTATTAACTTAATGTTGGTCTCTCTGATGTCTGGTTCTTTTATTATTGTGCCGATTAAAGTAATTTTTTGGGCTTGGTCATTATACTGATTTAATTCATTGTTTGTAATTTTTAATTCCGCCGCTTGATGCCGCCAAAAACCTAAAACCAAAAATAAAATACAAAAACCAATCACAGCGATTTTTTTATGAGACCAGAAAAGCGAAAGCAATAAAATCCCGGAAATTAAAAATCCCAGCAAAACTGGTAAAGAAATCTCCAAAAAAGAAC
>Ga0315547_1000228_pt1 | contig 61812 bp, 56 predicted proteins | sample SalMarSW160240MG_2_FD_202542 | JGI IMG/M metagenome (GOLD analysis project Ga0315547, IMG submission 202542) | Salt marsh sediment microbial communities from the Plum Island Ecosystem LTER, Massachusetts, United States - Salt Marsh Sediment SW1601-240 ...
GGGGCTAAGCAGAGAATGATACAGGGCGGCCTGGGTGGGAATAGATAACAAACGAGGGGCGGGGGGTCCGGATTCCCGCTTTCGCGGGAATGACATGGTGAGAGTTTGCTTCGCTGCACTCGCAATGACAGGCGTGGCGGGGGTTAAGGGGAGGCGGGGTAACTAAACCCTCTCCCTTTTCGCTAAGCTCAATAGAAAAAAAATGACTTTTATCTATTGTTAGTTGTTGGTTTTTAGTATACAGTTAACCTTAGATAGGAGTTACCGGTGCCGGGTGCCGGGTGCCGGGTGCCGTGGGAAAATTAACAGAACTCAAAAACGAATAAAAACGAATCAGCTTCACTTTGAAGCTAAACAATCAAGAAAAAAATTCTTAAAAACGAATAACGAATACCGGTAACAGGATAAGGATTTAGAGTTATCTCTCACACCTTCTCTATCTTCGCAAAGCTCAATAAAAACCTCTTCACGCCCTCCCCTTCGAAGGCCACCACCACCTCGGCGTCGTTCTTGGTCTTCTGATAGCCCACCACCACACCCTCGCCGAACTGCTCGTGCCGAACGTGGTCGCCCGGCTTGAACTCGGCGACCCTGCCTTTAAGCTCTTCAGACTTATCCCTGGCCTCAGAGGTCGTATTCGCCCAGCTGTCCTCACCTTCCCTGACACTGCTGGTAGTAATCAGTTCCGACGGTATGTCCTGCAAGAAGCGGGAGGGGCGGTTGACGGCGCTGGAGCCCATTAAACGCCGGCGGAACGCCCGCACCAGGTACACCCGCCGTTTCGCCCGCGTAATCCCCACGTAGCAGAGTCGCCTTTCCTCCTCAAGCTGGGCGGGGTCGTCAATCGACTTATAGTGCGGCAGGATGCCGTCCTCCATACCGACGATGAACACCACCGGGAACTCCAGTCCCTTGGCCTGGTGCAGGGTAATCAGGGTAACGGTCTCGACCCTCTCCTCAAGGTCGTCAATGTCCGAGACCAGCGCCACGCCCTCCAGAAAAGCCGAAAGGCCCTCCATCGGCGGCATGTCGCGGTATTCCTGGGCTACCCCGCGCAGCTCCAGAACGTTCTCCCAGCGGTCTTCCCCGTCCACCAGTCCCGCCAGATAGTGCCGGTAGCCGGAGCTCTCCACAACAGCGTCGAACAGCTCGACCAGTTTCAACTCACGACTTTTCTCGATGAATCCCTCCACCATCACGGCAAAACCTATCAGCACCTTGACCGTCCTCGAACTGAACGGAAGGTCGACCGCGGAGTCCCTGGACTCCGCCAGCAGCTGCAGCGCCCGGTATTCGGGGACGCCCTGCGAGCGCGCCCACTGGGTAAGCTCGTCCAGGCTGCGCTGCCCGATGCCGCGCTGGGGGACGTTGATGATGCGCAGCAGGCTCACGGAATCGCAGGAGTTCTGGATAAGCCGCAGATAGGCGATGATGTCCTTGACCTCGCGTCGCTCGTAAAACCGGGTCCCCGCCACCAGCTTGTAGGGCATGCCGTAGCGGATAAAGGCTTCTTCAAGCACCCTCGACTGGGCATTAGTGCGGTACATCACGGCGCAGTCGCCCGGCTTTACCTCGCCCCGACCCATCAAGTTGTCAACCTCGTTGACGACGTACTGGGCTTCTTCCTGCTCGGTGTAGGTCTCGATAACGGCGCAGGGCATCCCTTCCTCGTTTTCCGTCCACAGGTCTTTGGGCTTGCGATTGCGATTCGCCGAGATGACGTGCGAAGCAGCATCGAGAATCAACCTGGTGGAACGATAGCTCTGCTCCAGCAGCACGACTTTAGCATCGGGGTAGTCTTTTTCGAAATTCAAAATATTGCGCAGGTCGGCCGACCGCCATGAGTAAATCGACTGGTCGGGGTCGCCGACCACGCAGATGTTGCGGTATTTCCCCGCCAGCTGCTTTATCAGCTCGTACTGGACGAGGTTGGTATCCTGAAACTCGTCCACCTGTATATGCAGGTAGCGATTCTGGTATCTTTCCAGCAGCTCCGGGTTCCGGCGGAAAAGCAGCACCGTTTTCATTAAAAGGTCGTCGAAGTCCAGCGCGCTGCTTTCGTCCAGCATTTTCTGATAACGCTCGTAGGCGCGCTGCACTACCTCTTCGAAATAGCTGCGGCCGTGCTTCAGAAATTCGTCCGGCCCTATCATCTGGCTCTTGGCGCTCGAAATGGCCGACTGAATAGCACGGGGGGCGTACTGCTTGGGGTCGAGGTCTAAATCGACAAGGCTCCGCTTCAGCAGGCTTATCTGGTCGTCGCCGTCATAGATAGTAAATCTAGAGTCGATGCCTATCGCCTTACCGTCGATTCGCAAAATGCGGGCGCAGATGGCGTGGAAGGTGCCCAGGGTAAGGTCTTTAACCGACCCGCTGACCAGATTATTAAGACGCGCTTCCATCTCGCGGGCGGCTTTGTTGGTGAAGGTAACAGCCATGATGCGGCGGGGGTTGACGCCGACCTTCCTGATGAGATAGGCGACGCGGTGGGTAATGACGCGGGTCTTGCCGCTGCCGGGTCCGGCCAGAATAAGCACCGGCCCCTCAATAGCTTCCACGGCTTCTTTCTGGGCGGGGTTAAGGTCGGCGAGGATGTCCATAACTAATTATAACACTTATCCCCCCATTGAGGCCAAAAAGGGGAATTCTGGAAATCCCGTCTTGATTTCAGCCACGGCTTCGCCTATACTCGAATCAGGAGAAAGTAAACATACGGCATCACGTTTTAATTTGTGCCTGCCCGTCAATCAACGGAGGTATAAGCTGTGACACGTTTTCGACCACCGGAGTTTCATCCCGCCCTGCTGGTCATAGATATGCAGAACGGTTTCTGCTCCAGCGGGGGTTCCTACGAAAAATACGGGGGCAAAATCGGGGCTGAACTGGCTACATACCGGAAAATCATACCGAATACCGTGCGGATAGTCGCCGCGTGCCGGGAAGCCGGCATACCCATATTTTACACCCAGCAGGTCAGGGAGCAGTCCGGGATAGACCTTTTTACACGACTGCACCGCATCGTACCCGAAAGGAGGGCCGAGTTCTTGAGGATACCCGCTTGCATACGGGGAACGTGGGACGCCGAGATAATCGATGAAGTAAAACCAACCGAAAACGACCATATCGTTATGAAAAGGCGGGATTCCGCTTTCCAGGACACCGAGCTCGACCTCTGGCTAAGAAGCATCCGCGCCGACACCCTTATCTTCACCGGCGTCGATACCATCATCTGCGTGGAAACCACGCTAACGGATGCCTTCAATACAGGATACGACGTGATACTGGTGGAAGACGCCACCGCGTCCTCCTGGCCGAACATAGGCCGGGCCTCGATAAGGAAGGTATCGGGTTCTTACGGCTGGGTTGTCAAGACAGACCAGCTTATAAATCTACTGGATTCCTGCAGGATGGGGGCGGGGTCTTTCCGGTTTACCCTGGACGAGGAATAACCGAACCGCCGGGCAATTAGTTCTCCACAGGAGGTGGATTAAATGAAACGTATATCGTGGCTGGCCGGTTGTTTACTGCTGGTTGTCACTGCTCTCGGCATGACCGGCTGTGACAGCTTCTCACCACCCACCCGCACAACTGCCACGGGCGTGTCCAACAGCCAGGCTAACGGCATCTGGGTGAGCGGTACGGGGGAAGTAACGGTCACTCCCGACATCGCTATTCTTCAGGTGGGCGTGGAGGCCCAGGAGGATACCGTTTCCGAGGCTATGGAAAAAGCAACCGAAGCCATGGCGAACGTCGGGACGGCGCTCATCGATAGCGGCATCGAAAGCAAGGATATCCAGACCCAGTACTTTAATATCCGACAGCGCACAACCTGGGACAACCGTACCGACGAGGAGATTATAACCGGATATAGAGTAACCAACAAAGTAATTGTCAAAATAAGGGTCCTTCCCGTTGAAAGCTCTACGCTTGATTACAAGGCAAGCAACATCATCGGCGCCGTCGTTAGCGCCGGGGGCGACCTTATCAGAATCGACGACCTTAACTTTACCGTGGAAGACCCCACCGAATACTATGACGAAGCCAGGGAAAAGGCCACCGCCGATGCTAAAGCTAAAGCCGAGAAGCTGGCCAAACAGACCGGGGTTAAACTGGGCGAGGCGACCTTCGTCTCCGAAAGCGCCTACACGCCTTCTACCTACGGTAATATAACGTACGGACTATCGAGCGCGCCGGTTCCGGCACCACCGATTGTGATTGAGAGCGTACCACCGACCAGCATGGGTGAGACGAAAATCATCCTGACCGTGCAGGTAGCCTACAGCATCCAATAGTGGATTAATCGAACGGCTACCCGACTGTATTATATGAAAGTGAAGGAGGTAAAGAATCATGGCGATTATCGATTTCGGGGGAACCAAAGAGGAAGTCGTCACGCGGGAAGAATTTTCCATGGAGAAGGCCCGCAAGGTACTCAAGGATGAAACGATTGCCATCATAGGATACGGCGTCCAGGGGCCGGGGCAATCGTTAAACATGAAAGATAACGGCTTCAATGTTATCATCGGGCAGTCCAAGCAGTTCATGGAAGACTGGAATCGCGCCGAGAAGGACGGCTGGAAGCCCGGTAAAGACCTGTTCGAGATAGAGGAAGCCGTGAAACGGGGAACGATTATCGAGATGCTGGTGGCTGACGCCGCCCACAAAACGATATGGCCGACCGTCAAGAAGAACCTGAATCCGGGCGACGCCATATTTTTCTCGCACGGGTTCTCGATTGTCTATAAAGACCAGACAGAAGTTATCCCTCCGGATAATGTCGATGTCATCATGGTGGCTCCCAAGGGCTCGGGGACGTCACTGCGCCGCAACTTCCTCTCGGGAGCGGGCATCAACTCCAGCTTCGCCGTCCAACAGGACGCCACCGGCAGGGCCAGGGAACGCTGTCTCGCCGTGGGGATTGCCCTGGGCTCCGGCTATCTCTTCCCGACCACATTCGAGAATGAAGTCTACAGCGACCTGGTAGGCGAGCGCGGCATACTGATGGGAGCGCTGGCGGGCGTCATGGAAGCGCAGTACGACACGCTTCGAAAGCACGGACACAGTCCCAGCGAAGCCTTTAACGAGACGGTGGAAGAGCTAACGGAAAGCCTCATCCGGCTCGTCGCCGAGAACGGCATGGACTGGATGTACGCCAACTGCTCGGCGACCGCCCAGCGGGGCGCCCTGGACTGGAAGCCCAGGTTCAAGGAAGCCGTTATGCCGGTCTTCAAGGAGCTTTACGAGAGGGTAGCCTCCGGGGCCGAGACGGCGCGGGTCATTTCCGCCTGCGGCAAATCCAACTATAAAGAGCTGCTGGGGAAAGAGCTGGCGGTCATGGGCAACTCCGAGATGTGGCGGGCAGGGAAAGCCACCCGGGACCTGCGCCCCAAGGAAGAAGCCAGGAGCGACCTGAAATCCGCGAAAGGCACGGCAGGCAGACAATCGAACTAATCCTGCGGTTTAAATATATAATAATGTCATTCTCGGGCTTGACCCGGGAATCCAGCTTTCGCTGGAATGACAATTGTTGAAAAGCTGGAATGCCATTATTGCACTTACCTTATGACAAGTGTTAGAATGGCAGTAAGCGGGGTACGTTCCGACAAGGGGTAAGGTGTGTTTACCGGAATTATCGAAGAGGCTGGTAGTGTTGTTTCCGTTCCGGCGGGAAAGCTGGTCATTGCCGCCGGCAAGGTCCTCGATGGGGTACAGTCCGGCGGGAGTATCGCCGTCAACGGCATCTGCCTGACGATAACCGAATTTACCGATAAGACTTTCGCCGTGGACGTCATGCCGGAAACCCTCAAACGCACCAACCTGGGAAGACTTCGTCCCGGAGACAGGGTCAACCTGGAGAGACCGATAGGGCTGGGAGGGGAAATAGGCGGACACCTGGTGCAGGGGCATATCGACGACATTGGCAGGGTAGCCTCGATTACCCGAGAAGGCGAGGCGGTGCTGATGAAATTCGAAGCACCGCCCGACGTAATGCGTCATATCGTGCCCAAGGGCTTTATCGCCGTGGACGGCACGAGCCTGACGGTAGTCGATAAAGACGCCACCTCATTCTTGGTATCAATCGTCGGCTACACCCGCGAGCATACGATACTGGCCGACAGGAAGACAGGCGACGCGGTCAACCTGGAAGCGGATATCATCGGCAAATACGTGGCGGAGTTTATGAAGCCGCAGGACCGCGGCATTACCGCAGATTTTTTACAGGAGCACGGATTTACCGTAAACTGACCGCTCCTGACAGGTTAGGAGAAACATAAAATGGGACTGGCAACTATTCCGGAAGCAATCGAAGATATTAAGGCTGGCAAGTTCGTCATTGTCGTTGACGACGAGGACAGGGAGAACGAAGGCGACCTGGTCATGGCCGCCGACAAGGTTACGCCTGAAGCTATCAACTTTATGGCGGTGAACGGTCGCGGCCTTATCTGCATGCCCGTCACCGGCGAACGTCTGGACGAACTGAAGATACCCATGATGGTAAGCAACAATACCTCGAACTTCGGCACCGCCTTCACGGTATCGGTCGAAGCCAAGCACGGCACGAGCACCGGTATTTCGGCGGCGGACAGGGCGCAAACGGTGAAGGTTATCATCGACCTCAAGACCAGGCCCGAGGACCTGGTTATGCCGGGGCACATGTTCCCCCTGCGCGCCAGGGACGGCGGCGTCCTGGTGAGGGCGGGGCAAACCGAGGCAACGGTCGACCTGACCAAGCTGGCTGGACTTTACCCTGCCGGCGTCTGCTGCGAAATCATGAATGAGGACGGCACCATGGCCCGCATGCCCCAGCTTGAAAAAATCGCCGCGAAACTGGAACTTAAAATAGTCAGCGTGGCCGACCTTATCGCCTACCGCTACCGCCACGAAAGACTGGTGCAGAGGGTCGCCGAGGCTAAACTCCCGACGCCCTACGGCAATTTTACGGTTATCGCCTATAAGAGCCAGACCGACCCCGCCGAGCACCTGGCGATGGTAATGGGGGACGTGGCTACCGAGGACCCGGTACTGGTGCGGGTGCACAGCCAGTGCCTTACCGGAGACGTTTTTCACAGTCTGCGGTGCGATTGCGGCGAACAGATACAGATAGCCATGCAGAATATAGAGCGGGAAGGACGCGGCGTTATCCTTTACATGAGACAGGAAGGCAGGGGCATAGGCATTCATAACAAGATAAAGGCTTACGCCCTCCAGGACGAGGGGCTGGATACCGTGGAGGCTAATCTCTCCCTAGGTTTCAAAGCCGACCAGCGGGATTACGGAGTGGGGGCACAGATTCTGGCCGACCTGGGCATACGCAACATGCGGCTGATGACCAATAACCCCAAGAAAATGAGCGGGCTGGCAAGCTACGGACTGACCATCACCGAGCAGTTGCCCATCACCACCAAACCTAACCAGTACAATCGCCGCTACCTGCAGACCAAACAGAAAAAAATGGGGCATCTCCTCAAGGTGTCCGATGCCGATAGCGATTAATACATAAGGAGATAACTATGAGCAAGAGTTATGAGGGCAATTTACTGGGGAAGGGTCTTAAGTTCGGACTGGTTGTCTCGCGTTTTAACGAGTTCTTCAGCAAGAAGCTGCTCGAAGGTGCCGAGGACGCCCTGCTCCGCCACGGGGTCGCCGAAACCGACATGGAAATCGCCTGGACGCCCGGTTCTTTCGAGATACCGCTGATTGCCCAGAAAATGGCGGAGTCGAAGAAGTATGACGCCGTCATTTGCCTGGGGGCCGTGATTCGCGGCGGCACGCCTCACTTCGATTACATTGCCGCCGAGGTCACCAAGGGCATCGCCAAGGTTAACATGGATACCGGGGTGCCGGTTATCTACGGAGTAATCACCACCGATACGCTGGAGCAGGCCATAGAACGCTCCGGAACGAAAGACGGCAACAAGGGCTTCGATGCGGCGGTCAGCGCCATCGAAATGGCCAACCTAGTTAAAGCTATCGGTTAGGCGCCGTCGGATAGCACTGTTTACGCTATTAAAATATACCCGGGCAGCCTGAAATAGAGGGAAAAGAATCAAGATAACAGGTCGGTACTTCAAAACCGGTGTTAGTTCGTTATTCTCCTACTCCGTAACTTTATAGACGGTGTCTCCCACCCTCACCCTGTCGGGGACCTTGATACCGACGGAATCGCCTTTCTTAGCCTTATCGACGTCGGCATTATCAATCTGCATCGAGTCAATGTCCATCTCGATATCCGTGGTGTGTCCCTTGATGTGTATCCTGTCCCCTACTTTCAGCGTCCCGGTCATATCAATCCCGGCAACTACCGGACGGGCAAAGAAGTCCATCACCTTTCCTACTTCTTTTTCAGCCATTTGATTCCCCTCCTCTGATAGCATTAAGCGACCCGTACTTTGTATTCAGGATTATACCCCTCAATTTACCGTAAATCAACATACTCATGTATTTTGCCCATTAACTTTGACATATTTACTCTTTGAGACATATAATGAGTCTGACTTTATCATTCAGGGGACTTAAGATTTGGCAAAGAAAGAAGATTTTAAAACCGCTAAAGACGATTCCGAATCAGACATTGAACGAATCGTTCAGCGCATAGATATGCTGGACCAGCGTCTGGATAACGTCGATTCCATAGTATCGGCAGTCGCCGAAAGGGTAATGAGTCAGCCGATTACCCTCAACGTTACCTGCTCAAAATGCGGGCAGAAGATAGAAATCGCCATTATAGGCACCGAGAAGCCAAGTCGATAATATCTTTATGTTAACCGGGCTTCGTCCTCCCAGCCAGACAAGCTCCGACCATTCATCTCCTCCCATCCTTTTTAACAATATCCACAACGAAGGATAGCGCCAGTGCCCCAGCTGATAATAATCATCATCTATTTTGCGATAATGCTTATCATCGGAGCGGTCAGCCGCAGGAAAGCGCGGCGTGCGGATGACTTCTTCGTGGCGGGGCGAAAAGGCTCTTCATTATTTATCGTAGGTTCGCTGCTGGCTACGGTCATCGGGGGTTCGGCCACGGTGGGCATGGCCGGACTGGGCTTTCAGCGCGGCCTGACCGGCGCCTGGTGGCTGCTGGCAGGCAGCATCGGCCTGATAGCGCTGGGGATATTTTTCGCCAGGAGAGTCAGGAAATACGCCCTCTTTACCCTCCCCGAACTGATAGAAAAGCAATACGACCGGCGCGTGGCCTTCGCCTCCTCGGTGCTTATCGTCGTCGCCTGGATAGGCATCATCGCCGCCCAGATTATCGCCGCCGGCAAGATAATGAGCATCCTGGGAATCGGCAGTCCGACCCTCTGGATGGCAGTCTTTTCCTTCGTCTTTATTGCGTACACCGTGCTGGGCGGCCAGCATTCCGTCATCCGCACCGACCTTTTTCAGTCGGTAATAATCTTCGGTGGGATTTTTGCCGGCCTGGGACTGCTGCTTTCACGACTGGGGGGCTGGGACGGACTGCAAGGCTCACTGTCACCGGATATGTTTTCATTTCCCGTTAGCTCACAGTTCGGCGGGGCCGAACTCGCCTCCCTGCTGCTGGTGGTGGGGCTGACCTATGTCGTAGGGCCGGACATGTACTCGCGGATATTTTGCTCTAAAGACAGCAATACGGCGCGTTCGTCCGCGCTATGGACGGCAGGACTTATCATACCCATAGCCTTTGCCGTTACGCTGATGGGCATGGGGGCCGCCGTCCTTTTCCCGGGAATCGCGGCGGAGCAGGCCCTCCCGATGGTCGTCAGCGAGGTATTTTCGCCGCTTATCGGCGGCATCGTCTTGGCGGCGCTGCTCTGCGCCATGATGTCCTCCGCAGATACCACCCTGTTGAGCGCCGGCACCATACTGACGGTGGATATTATCGGCGGATTTCGTTCATCCGAACGAAATAACATCCTCCCCCGGTCACGCTGGCTGATAATAGCGCTGGGTATTATCTCGCTGGTCGTGGCTTTACTGCTCAAGGGAATAATCAGCGCCCTGCTGTTTGCCTATACGGTCTATACCTGCGGGGTGATTCTGCCGGTGATGGCCGGGTTCTTTAAGAACAGGCTCAAAGTAACCGCTTCAGGGGCGCTGGCGGCGCTTATCGGCGGCGGGGTTTTAGGAATCATCAGCAAGCTGGCAGAGGTAAAGTACCTCGACCTCGGGGCGCTGGCAACGAGCGCGTGTCTCCTCTTGCTGGTAAGCTTCATAGATAACCGGATAAAAAGGCGGCGCGCCTAGACGGGCACACGGCGGGTATATCGACCGAAGGCAATGGTGCAAACGAGCACCACAGCCGCCGTAAAGTAAAAGGCGTATTCAATACCCAGTAAATCTGCCGCCAGCCCGGCCAGAATCGGTCCGACGGACATGCCCACACCCATGCCCATATTGAACATGGCCATAGACACGCCCATACCGTATTTCCTTCCCTCTTCGATTACAAGGGCCGAAGCGGACGGTAAAGCCGTAGCGTCCCCGATAATAGCGATGGCAAGAAAAACCATCAACGACCAGAAGCCGACAGCTTGAGGAATCAGGGCCATGGAAATTAATATACCGATACTCCCGATAATCACAATCAGCTGTTTATTAAACCTGTCGGCGAGCCGGCCGCTGAATATCTGTATCAACCCCGCCCCCAGGACAAGGACGGATAATATCGTCCCGATAAGAGACGGCCTTAGACCGATGGTCAGACCGGCAAAGAGGGGAATGAAAGTCTGCACGACGCCCCGGTGAGACGCATCGCCAATCTGGAAGCTAAAGAGTCCCCTGCTTAATTTACTCCGCGCCATTTTCAAATAGGAAGACTCCGGAGCAGTCTCTTTTTCCCGGCGGGTAACCTCCGGCAGGAAGAAGGCGACACACAGGAATGCCAGCACGTTAAGCCCACCCATAACATAGAAAGCGGAATCCATCCCAAAATAATCGGTCAGAATTCCACCCATAAGGGGACCGCAGCCCCAGCCTATCAAAAACGTGGCGTTAAAGAATCCCATCCACTTCCCTTCTTCACCCTCCGGAGTGAGGTCGCCGATATAGGCCTGGGCAATGGGCTGAATAAAAGCGGAAGCCCCGCCCTGCAACAGCCGTATCACCAGCAGACTGAATACATCATTCGCGAGGACATAGGCAAAAGAGGTCACGGCGAAAGTCAACAGGCCGCCGCTGATAATCAGCTTGCGACCGCGCCGGTCCGACAGCCTGCCGACGAAGGGCAGGATAACCGTACGGGAAATTGCGTAACCGGCAAAGATAACGCCGATCCAGATACCGGTGGCGCCCAGGTTTTTGGCATAAATTGGCAGCAGCGGCGCGATGATGCCGATGCCGACCATAGAGGAAAAGATGGATAAACCCAGGATGGGGAAAATTTTATTTATCGTGTGGGGCATAAATTAGTCTAGCAGTCCAGGGGCATACCTGTAAAATAGCCATACATTACCTGCCCAGCCAACCCCGCCCTTTCAGCAGAACCCGATTGCGTTCGTAGCTAATCGCTGATATAATTAATCTTGTGAATGCAGAAAATAAACTGGAAACCATGCGCCACTCGGCCTCGCACGTCCTGGCCGAGGCCGTCCTATCACTATTTCCGGACGCCAAATTCGGCATCGGCCCGTCGATAGAAAACGGCTTCTATTACGATTTCGATTTGCCGCGCACGCTGACGCCCGAAGACCTGCCGGTTATCGAAGAGAAGATGCGTGAGATAATCAAGGCGGATTTACCCTTTTCTCACCGAGAGATTACCAAGGCGGAGGCCAGAAAGCTGTTCGCGTCACAGCCCTACAAGCTGGAACTGATTGAAGAAATCCCGGACGACAAGGTAGGCGTTTACGAGCAGGGCAACTTCATCGACCTGTGCCGGGGGCCACATATCAACTCGACGGGCAAGATAAAGGCTTTTAAGCTGACCAACATTGCCGGGGCTTACTGGCGGGGCAACGAGCGCTTTCCCATGCTGCAGAGGATTTACGGCACCGCCTTCAACAGCCAGAAGGAGCTCGATGTGCACCTGGCGATTATTGAAGAGGCCAAGAAGCGCGACCACCGCAGGCTGGGCAAGGAACTGGACCTGTTCCTGACGCCCAAGGAAATCGGCGGCGGACTCGTTATCTACACGCCCAAGGGCGGGCGTATCCGCACCGTAATCGAGGACTTCTGGAGGCAGGAGCATTTCGCCAACGGATATGAAATTCTCTACACCCCGCATATCGGTTTGAGCACTCTCTGGCAAACCAGCGGTCACCTGGACTTTTACCAGGAGAACATGTATTCACCCATCACCATCGACGAGCAGGAATATTACTTAAAGCCGATGAACTGCCCGTTCCACATGCTCGCTTATAAATCCCAGATACGCTCCTACCGCGATTTACCTTTACGCTGGGCAGAGCTGGGCACCGTCTACCGCTACGAGCGCAGCGGCGTGCTACTCGGCCTGCTGCGGGTAAGAGGTTTTACACAGGACGACGCCCATATTATCTGCACGCCGGAACAGGTGAACAGCGAGCTGTCAGAAGTACTGCGTTTCTCGCTGCATATGTGGCAAGCCTTTGGCTTCCACAAGTACAAGGTTTACCTGTCCACCAAACCCGAAAAGTCAATCGGCACGAAAAAGATGTGGCAGGATGCCGAGAACGCTCTGCGCATGGTCATCGATGAAAACAAACTCGATTACGAGGTCGATGAAGGCGGCGGAGCTTTCTACGGCCCCAAAATCGACCTGAAAATCGAGGACGCTCTGGGACGCGAGTGGCAAATGACCACTATACAGTTCGATTTCAACCTGCCGGAGCGCTTCGACATGGTTTATATCGGAGCGGATGGCCAGGAGCACCGCCCTTACATAATACATCGCGCTCTGCTCGGTGCCTGGGAGCGATTCTTCGGGCTGCTCATCGAACACTATGCCGGCGCCTTCCCGGTATGGCTGGCGCCGGTGCAGGTCAAGATAATTCCTATAGCCGACCGCCATATCGACCACGCCCGCAAGATTGAGAAAGAAATGAAGAGTCGCGGAGTGCGGGCAGAAGTGGACGACCGTTCCGAAAGGATGAACCTGAAAATCAGGCAGGCGCAGTTGCAAAAGATACCCTACATGGTAGTAATCGGGGATAAAGAGGTGGCGGATAACTCCGTTTCCGTGCGACCCCGCAGCGGGGAGCAATTGCCCACCCAGCCCCTGTCCGACTTCCTGAAAATCCTGACCGGGGAAATCGCCGACAAGGTGTAAAATTGTAGACGGTACCGTTTTCTCAAGTTCGGGGAGTTGATTTCACTACGAAAATATGGTATAGTTTTTGTTCGTAGGATACCTGCGCTTGGAGGAGGTTTAAAAGGACATAATTAAGCAACTTCGTGTCAACGAGCGAATAATCGCTAGAGAGGTTCGCCTGGTTGGGGAGAAGGGGGAGCAGCTCGGTATCATGCCCCTGATTCAGGCACGGGAGACGGCGAGAAAGCATAACCTGGACCTCGTTGAGGTAGCGCACACATCAGTACCTCCCGTATGTCGCCTGCTTGATTACGGTAAGTTCAAGTACGAGCAGCAGAAGAAGGAGCAACAGGCGAAAAAAGGCCAGAAGGTCTCATTGCTAAGAGAAATTCGCATGCGACCCAAGATAGGTATCCATGATTTTGAAGCCAAAGCCAGGACGGCCAAGAAGCTACTGGTTGACGGCGATAAAGTTAAAGTAACATTGATGTTCCGGGGGCGCGAAATAACGCATCCGGACCTGGGCTGGAAGATTCTACAGCGGATGGCGGAGAAATTGAGCGATGTGTCCTCGCTGGAGAGGAAGCCGGTCATGGAGGGGAGAAGGATGGATATCATCCTGGCCCCGGCCAGTTCCAAGCCCAAAGCAAAAGAAGAAGAGGAAAAGGAACCCGAGAATGCCAAAACTCAAAACGCATAAAGGAGCCAAGAGCCGTTTCCATATTACGGGCAGCGGCAAAATCATGCGCGTCAAGGGGCCGAAAAGTCACCTTCGCACCAAGAAAGCCAAGCGGGTGAGACGCCAGTTCGACGAGATGATAGAATTGAATCCCCGGGACCGCAAGCGTATATCAAGGCTGATACCGTACGGGGTCAAATAGACAGGAGGAACCATCCATTGCCCAGAGTAAAAAGAGGGGTAACCTCACACCAGCGACATAAGAAAGTACTGGCCATGACCAAGGGCCACCGGGGCACCAAGCACCGGCTAATCAAGCGCGCCAAAGAGTCCATGATAAAGTCGTTGAGCTACGCTTATTTCCACCGGCGCGAGCGAAAAGGTGACATGAGGCGACTCTGGATTCTGCGCGTTAACGCCGCCTGCCGCGCCCAGGGAATGACTTACAGTAAATTCATGGACGGATTGAAGAAGTCCGGCATAGAAATAAACCGGAAGATACTGGCCGATATGGCCGTCAGGGAGCCAGAAAGCTTTAGCAGCCTGGTAACTCTCGCTGGAGGGAAAGGCCAGGACTAAAACCACCAGAACTGAAAATCATCTTGCTTAGTTCCCCTTCCCTTCAACAAAGGAAGGGGATACTTTTAACAGGCGGAATAATGTTAGAGAAAATCGAAGAAATCAAAGCGGAAGCCCTGAAGCAATTGGACGGCATTAACGATGCCAGAGACCTGGAATCGTGGCGCATTCATTACCTGGGCAAGAAAAGCCCGCTGACTCAAATTCTGCGCAGCCTTTCGACTTTGTCTATAGAAGAAAAGAAGGCCGTGGGAGCCGCCGCCAACCAGCTTAAAACTCTGCTCGATAGCAGCGCCGGTCAGAAAGGGCAATCTCTCCGCGATGCGCAGCTGGCCTCCGAGACGGCCAGGGAAGAAATCGACATTAGCCTGCCGGGTCGACCCTACCCGGTCGGTCACCTGCACCCGATAACACAGACGATTAACGAAATGTGCGAGATATTCGGTTCCATGGGTTTCCAGATAATCGAAGGCCCCGACGTGGAGTGGGACTATTATAACTTCGAGGCGTTGAATATCCCCGCCGAACACCCCGCCCGCGACTCTATGTCCACCTTCTGGATTGATACGCCGAAAGGCAAGAGACAGCCTTTGCTGCGCACCCACACCACGGCGGTCACCGCGCGAACTCTGGAGAAAATGGAGCCGCCGATACGGGCCGTCGAACCGGGCAGGCTTTTCCGCTATGAGGCCAGCGATGCCACCCACATCCCTATGTTCTCACAAGTTGACGGCATCGCCGTTGACAGGGGCATTACCATGGCTGACCTTAAGGGGACGCTGTACGAGTTCTCCCGGCGTTTCTTCGGTGAGGATAGAAAGGTGCGTTTCCGCGTTGATTACTTCCCATTTGTCGAACCGGGTGTGGAAATGGCCATCGAATGTATTGTTTGCCGCGGCAGCGGCTGCCGTCTCTGCGCTAACTCCGGCTGGATAGAAATACTGGGAGCGGGCATGACCCACCCCGACGTGCTGCGGCGGGGCGGCATCGACCCGGAGGAATATACCAGCTTTGCCTTCGGCATAGGTGTCGAGAGACCACATATGCTACGCTATGGCGTCGATGATGTTAGGTCGTACTTTACCAGCGACCTTAGATTTCTAAGGCAATTTTAGAGCGTAATTATGAAAGTACCGTTAAACTGGCTTAAAGATTACGTGGACGTTAGCCTGCCCCCGGCCGAGATGGCCGAGAGGCTGACAATGGCCGGGTTCGAGGTGACCGAGATAATAACCACCGGCGGCGGCTGGGATAACGTCGTCGTCGGGCAGATAACGGCGGTAGAGCCCCACCCCAATGCTGACCGGCTCCGCCTGGCTACAGTAGATTCAGGCAAGGAACAGGAGACCGTGGTCTGCGGCGCCCCTAACCTGAATGTCGGCGATAAAATCGCCTTTGCCAGAGTCGGCGCCCGCCTGACAAATCCTTATAACGGCGAAGTCGAGGAATTGAAACAGGCCAAGATTCGCGGCGTTGTTTCCCGCGGCATGATTTGCTCCGAGAAGGAGCTTGGAATATCCGAAAGCCACGAAGGCATCCTGATACTAGCGGCGGAGGCGGAAATCGGGAAGCCGCTGGCCGAACATATGGGTGATACCGTCCTCGATATCGACATCACGCCCAACCGCCCCGACTGCCTTTCGGTGGTCGGCATTGCCCACGAAGTCGCCGCCCTAAGCGGACAGGAAATGCATATCCCGGAAATCGAATATAAAGAAACCAACAGCCCGATAGATAAGCAGGTAACGATAGAAATCGCCAACCCCGACCTGTGCCCCAGGTACTGCGCCAGCCTCATCACCGGCGTCAAGATAACCGAATCGCCCGCCTGGCTGCAGGAGCGACTCATCGCCTGCGACCAGCGCCCGATAAACAACATCGTCGATATTACCAACTACATCATGCTGGAGTACGGGCAGCCCCTGCACTCCTTCGACTACGATACTCTCCGTAAAAAGAAGATAACCGTGCGCCGGGCATCTGAAGGTGAAAAATTCTATACACTGGACGAAGAAGAACGCAAACTTTCCGGCGACATGTTGACCATAGCCGACGGCGAAGGGACGGTGGCCATCGCCGGGGTCATGGGCGGTCTCAACAGCGAGGTTACCGAAGTCACCACGTCCATCCTGCTGGAAGCCGCCAGCTTCAAAGCGGCCAGCATTCACTACACCAGCCACCACCTCGGTCTATCGAGCGAGGCCTCGATGCGGTTCGAGCGCGGCATCAGCGCCGGAATGACCATCCCCGCCCTGCGTCACGCCACGCAGCTTATCGCGGAGCTGGGCGGGGGGAAAGTCGCCGGGGGCATCATCGATAATTACCCCGGTAAAAAGGAACCCGAGCCTATTACCCTGGCCCCGGAGAAAATAAAGCGAGTCATCGGCATCAGTGTCAGTCGCGACCGTATAGTGAACGCGCTGACCTCGCTGGGCTTCGAGTGCCGGGCGGAAGGCTCAAAGATATCCGTTAAAGCGCCCTACTGGCGCAGCGACATTAAATATGACGTCGACCTTATCGAGGAGGTCGCCCGCATTATCGGCTACGATAAGATTCCCATCACCATGCTGGACGACCCGATACCCCAGCAGCATCCGGAGCCCGTCCTCGGCCTGAAGAAGAAAATAAGACAATGTCTGGTGGGCTACGGCTTCCAGGAGATAATGACCTATTCGCTGACCGGCCTCGAGGCATTGAGCAACCTGGTGCCGGAACCCCGTCCCCCGGAGCCGCTGCCTTTACGCGTGGTTAAGCCGCTGACGGCCGACCAGGAATACCTGCGCCCGAACCTGCGCGCCAACCTGTTATCCGCCCTGGCCTCCAACCGCCGGCACGAAGATGGCGGCATCAGGCTCTTCGAGGTGGGCAAGATATACCTGCCCCGGGAAAACGACCTGCCCGACGAACCGGAGATACTGTGCGGCATTATGAGCGGACCCAGGGTCGAGAGGTCATGGCTGGGCAGCGACGGTTCGTCCGATTTTTACGACGTTAAGGGAGTCATCGAAGGCCTGCTCGGACATTTGGACGTGACCGTCGGCTTCGAGAGAAGTAACGACGAAGGACTGCATCCCGCCCGACAGGCCGCCATAGTTATCGAAGAAAAGGACATGAAAGTGAAACTGGGCGTTATCGGCGAACTTCACCCCAAGGTGGCCGACGCTTTCGAGATTGACGGGCCGGTGTGCCTGTTCGAAATCAACGTGTCGGCGCTGTCGCCCTTCGCGGCCATTTACGAGATGTTCCAGCCGATACCGCGCTTCCCGAGCACCATCAGGGACCTGGCTCTCGTGGTTGATGCCGATGTAACGCACCAGAAAATCCTTGATATCATCCAGAGCTTCTCCCTGATAAGCGAGGTGAAACTCTTCGACGTTTATTCCGGCAGGCAGGTGGATGCGGGCAAGAAATCGCTCGCTTACCGGCTGGTATACCAGTCGCCCACCCACACCCTGACCGACGAAGAAGTCAATAAAGTACAGGAGCAAATCCTGAAACGGCTTACCGGAGAACTGGGCGCGACATTACGGACTCAGTAAGATTATCTTACTCCCAGCGGAAGAAACGCGCCGCCAGCAATGCCGCCACGACTGTTATCCCCGCCACCACCAGGGAGGCACTTGTGTGCCAGCCGAAACCCAGCCAGGGGTCCTGCAACATCAGGATGACGTGACGCAGGGGCGTAATTTTCCCGATAATCTCCATGGCACCAGTGAGAACTTCGGGGGGCGGGCCGGCGCCACCGAGTATCAGCATGATAAAAAAGAGTATTAAGCCCAGTCCCTGCGCCGCCCGGGTAGACGGCAGGACAGCCCCCAGGAAGAACCCCAGTGATATGAAACATAAATTCGCCAATACGAAGGCCCCCACCAAGAGAGCCGGTAATTCCGGCAGGTGCGTGGAATGGACTATCATAGCCAGAACCATCACCAGAACGCTGCCAATTATTGAAATAACAAAGCTGACAATTACCTGTGAGCCGAGAACCGTCCATACCGAGAGAGATGAGGCTCGAAAACGACGCAGCACACCCCTTTCACGATATCCGGCAAGAAGTACCGGTAACGCCACCACACCGATAGCCGATATCACCAGTCCGAAGTAGGCGGGCACGTAATAGTCAATGGCACCGACACCCCGGTAATATTCGGGGTCAGGCGTATTGCCGAAGACACCTCCCATGACAAAAAGGACGATAACAGGAAAGGCGAGAGTAAAGACCATCGTGATGGGCTCACGGATAAACAGCTTTATTTCCAGCCATGACAGCTTTATAAGCGTACGCATCTAATCTCCAGTACCGTGCCCGGTCAGTTTCAGGAAGACATCTTCCAGCGTCGGCTGCTCCACCCGAAGGTCGGCGGGAACAATTCCATGTTGCACCAGAGCCGCCGCCACCAGGGCCAGCACCGGCCCGCTGCCTTCTATTTCTACTCTCGGCCCTTTTCTGATGATATCCCGCACCTCGGGGATTTCAGACAGCCAGGAAATGTCGGCCTGCTCCGTGGTGAAAATAACACGCACCTCGCTGGCGTGGGTGGCAATAAGTCCCCGGGGTGTATCCGAAGCCACTATTCTGCCCCGGTCGACAATGGCGATGCGGTCGCAGAGTTCCTCGGCTTCGTCCATAAAATGGGTAACCAGCACCACGGTGGTGCCGCTATCCCGGATAGCCCGGATAAGGTCCCAGGCAACATGACGGGCGGCGGGGTCGAGGCCGGTGGTCATTTCATCGAGGAAAACCACCTCGGGGTTATTTACCAGCGAGAGGGCGACAAAAAGGCGCTGTCGCTGTCCGCCGGACAGACTCGAAAAACTGGCTTTCTGTTTTTCGGCGAGGCCCCACTGCTTGAGGAGCATCCGCCAGTCCAGGGCGTTCGGGGTGACCGAGGCGAACAAATCGAGGGCTTCCCAGACTTTAACGCGGTCGGGCAGGGCCGACTCCTGAAGCTGGGAGCCGATGCGCCGTCGTAACGCCTGCGCCTGAGTACGCGGGTCGAGCCCGAGCACACGGATATTACCCGAATCGGGCTTCCTGAGCGCTTGTAAACACTCGACCGTGGTGGTCTTGCCGGCGCCGTTGGGGCCGAGGAGGCCGTAAATTTCCCCCTGGTTTACTTCAAACGAGATATCGTCCACGGCAACGGTATTGCCGTAGGTCTTGCGGAGGTTCTGTACTTCAATGATGGGCTTTACGGCAGTCAACTAACCCTCGACCAATTCAACAAGCCTGGCTGCTATCTCTTCCAGCGGCACCAGTTCGGATTCTTTTTCGGAGCGTCGCTTGAGTTCTACGCTATTATTTTGAAGGGTACGCGGGCTGACGGTTACGCGGTACGGCATGCCGAGCAAATCGGCGTCGTTGAACTTAACGCCGGGCGACTCCTGGCGGTCGTCGAAAAGCACCTCAATTCCGGCCGTCTCAAGCTCTTCATACAGCTTTTCGGCCACATCGGCCACCTTCGTATCCTCACGGTACAACGGGCAGAGATAGACATGATATGGCGCGATGGCCGCCGGCCAGATAATGCCTTTGTCGTCGTGGTTCTGCTCGATTACAGCCGCCATCAGTCGACAGAGCCCCATGCCGTAGCAGCCCATGACGATGGGATGGGTCCCGCCCTTTTCATCGATGAACACGGCGTCGAACGTCTCGCTGTATTTCGTGCCCAGCTTAAAGACATGCCCGGCTTCTATGCCCCGCCGCGACGAGTACGTACCGCCGCAGGCCGGGCATTTATCGCCCGGGCGGGCGGTGGCGATATCCGCCACGATATCCGCCTTGAAGTCGCGGGGGTAGTTGACGTTCTTAATATGAGTATCCGGCTTATTGCCTCCGGCGACGAGATTGGAAGCCGAGGTCACGGAGTCGTCAGCGACAACTTTAAGGCCCTTTAATCCGACCGGCGAGGCGGCGCCGGCAACCAAACCGGCCTCGATGACTTCCGCCTCGGTGGCCATGCGCAGTTCGGCGCTCTTGAGTAGATTATTCAGCTTGATTTCGTTCACCTCCAGGTCGCCGCGAATCACCACGAAGACCATCTCTCCGTCGGCGATATAGAAGACCGCTTTCAGCGTCTGGTTCTGGGAAATATTAAGAAAACCGGCCACCTCTTCAATCGTCCCCATGCCGGGCGTGGCGACTTCCTCCACGGGCGAGGGCTTGCCGTTATCTATTTTTTCTTTAACGCTCACCGCCTTTTCCGCGTTGGCGGCATAGTTGCAGCCGGGACAATAGATAATTTCGTCCTCGCCGCTTTCCGCGACCACCATAAACTCGCGGGAGTCCTTCCCGCCGATGGCGCCGCTATCGGCTTCAACGAGCATTGTCTCCACGCCGCAGCGCTCGAAGATGTTCTGGTAAGCCTGTACCATTTTCCGATAGCTTATATCCAGTCCGGCTTCATCGATATCAAAGCTGTACAGGTCTTTCATATGGAACTCGCGCACCCTTATCAGTCCGCCCCGGGGACGCGGTTCGTCGCGGAACTTGACCTGTATCTGGTAGATGAGCTGGGGCAGGTCGCGGTAGCTGTTGACATAGCGGCCGGCCAGCTGGGTAATTACCTCTTCATGGGTAGGACCGAGGGCCAGCCGTCGTTCACGGCGGTCATAGAGAGAAAAAAGCACCTTGCCCAGGGCCTGGTCGCGCCCGCTCTGCTGCCACATCTCGAAAGGCTGGAGCACTGGCAGGTTGACTTCCTGGCCGCCGGCTTTATCCATCTCATCGCGGATGATATTTTCTATCTTCTTCAGCACCCGCCAGCCCAGCGGCAGGTAGGAATAAATACCAGCACCCAGTTGGTTGACCATCCCCGCCCTGACCAGCAGACGGTGACTTACCGTATCCGCGTCGGCGGGAACCTCTCTTAATGTCTTGCCGAACAGCTTTGATATGCGCACTCTTAACTCCTCTTACGTTTTATCATAGTCTTTTAGCTAGCTGGGTTACCTCACTCATCAACTCATTGAGTCGGTCTTCTTGGGCGTCTTTCAGTTCGACAAGCTTGTCGTACACGGTCTTCCATTTATCTGCCTCAGTCGGATTAGTTAAGTTGTCATTGTGTATATTCATGGCCTCCGTTACTGCATCGTTAATCTGGTTCCTTACACCGATAAGTATATTATATTCTCTAACCATGTCGTTATAGCTCTTCAATCCGGCGGGGCTATCGAAGTACCACCCTTTATAATAATAGGGGTTCTCACTTTCCGTAATAGCATAGCCGCCGGTGGCCTCCAGAGCCAGGTGCTCTCCGGGGGCGACCTCGGCCAGGACCCAGGCATGGTTACACTGGAGAATATCAGCAACGGGGCTGCTGGTATTACCTATAGCGATGACCGCGTCTATTCCCTGTGCTTTGAGCATATTCCAGACTTCCCCGGCCATATCCGAGCAAATAAACAGGTCGGTCATGCTGTATTCGTGGGTATCATGGTAGTATTTGACGATTTTCGCGGCGGTTTCCGCAGGCGTGGCCCCGACCAGCTCATACTTTTCCTTAAGACTATTTACCATGCCTTCAAGCTCGCCGGCTTTGGATTTTGCTTCATCAAGCTCGTCCAGCAGTACGTCTTTTTCCGCTTCCATAGTGCTGATATTATCCCGTGCCTCGTTAATTTTTTCCTGGGCTTCGTTGAACTGGGCTAAAACCTTGTCATAGAGTTCCTGCGATATGCCCCCCTGACAGCCCGTCAGGGCAAACGAGACTAAAAATACGGTCGCTGCCAGTGCTATTAATAGCTTCTTTTTCATCTAAGACTCCTTGTTTTTTATCTACCTTACCCCCTGTATCCCCCTCTCCTGACGAGGTGTCACAGGAGAGGGGGAGGTTAAGGAAGAGGGGCTGCGCCCCTCTTGGACGCCTTTTATCTTGTCATTTTACGGGTAAAGGTAACCAGGAACAGTGCCATCATAAAAACGCCGAGAAAAGATTCCGCCGCTCCTAATCCCCTTATTGCATCACTGGTGGTATTTACCCAGCTACCATAGCCTAAAGCAGTAAATGATACGGCACTAAAATATATACCATATGCCGGATTTAGCCCACCAAATATATATACTATTGCCATACCAAAAATTATAACTAATGCTGAAACGACGACTCTTTCAGGTCTTTCTCCATAGCCGCAAAGAATAGAAACAAGCTTTGAAAAAATCCTATTAAGGGGATTTGGCCACCATCTCATTGCTTTTCTTCTGGCTGTCATCTCTCTGAAGAAAAATCTACCCGCTATATCATATAACCCAGCATTGGTATACCATATCTTCGGTTGTCGATAAGTAAGTGCTGCCAAATAGAACGATGACTCTTTCTCCTCACCAAGAATATAGTTTCCCCAGTCTATACCTTCTAGTCTAGTATCAGGAGATACCTTTGCTCCGTGTAAATAAGCGCCCTCAAGGTAGGCTTCCACTAAATTAGCTCCTTCAAGATGAGTGTCCCACAAATAAGCCCCCTCAAGGTGGGCGCTCGTTAAGTAAGCCCCATCAAAGTGGGCTTCCGTTAAATCAGCTCCTTCAAGATGAGCGTTCATTGCATTAGCCCCCTCAAGGTGAGTGTGCATCAAAATAGCTCCCTCAAGGTGCACGCCGTTAAATAAATATGCCACCCCAGGGTGTATGCTCTTAAAATAAGCCTCTCTAAGAATAATTCCGCTGAGGTCAAGTTTTCGAAGGTCAATACCAGTCTCAAACACCTTCCCTGAAAGGTCTAACCCTTCGGCTGTACCTCCATTCTCTTCTATCTTCTTTATTACATCCTTACGGGTATAGGGATTCTCTTTCGTACCATCTCCCATCTCTAAAACCCCTCCACCTCTTTCATCAGGGCGGTGAGGAAGTCTTTTTCCTCCACCGTGGCCAGCTTTTTACCTTTTTTAAAGATAACGCCCCTGCCTTTACCGCAGGCGATGCCGACGTCGGCGTCTTTGGCCTCGCCGGGGCCGTTGACCACGCAGCCCATGACGGCCACCTTAATCGGCTTATCTATGTTTTGCAGCCTTTTCTCGACCGCTTCCGCCAATTTTACCACGTCAGCCTCGGTGCGGCCACAGGTGGGGCAGCTAACGAGGACAGGCCCGCGCTGTCGCAGATTAAGGCTCTTTAAAATCTCGTAAGCGGCAAATACCTCCTCGCGGGGGTGGGTGGTTAACGAAACGCGGATGGTATCGCCGATACCCAGCCAGAGCAAAGTGCCGATGCCCACCGTGCTGCGGATAATGCCCGTCCGGGGCGTGCCGGCCTCGGTGATGCCGATATGCAGGGGATACGGTATCTTATCCGCTATATCCCGGTACGCCTCGATGGTGGTAGGGACATCGAAAGCCTTCAGCGAGACCTTTATTAAGTCGAAATCGAGACTTTCAAGCAGTTGTATCTGCTCCAGAGCGGACGCTACCATACGCTCGGCGACAGTCAGATTGGGGTTATCGGTCTTCGGCAGACTGCCGGCGTTCAGCCCGATGCGTATGGGCACTCCCCTCTCCCTGGCCGCCACAGCCACCTTTTTGACCTTATCCGCCTCCTCAATATTACCCGGATTAAGGCGGAGTCCGTCGGCACCGGCTTCCAGCGACTTCAAAGCGAGGCGGTGATCGAAGTGTATATCGGCGACCAGCGGTATCTTGATGCCCTTCTTTATGTCAACTATAGCGCGGGCGGCTTCCGCGTCCGGCACGGCCACGCGCACCAGCTCGCAGCCGCAATCCTCTAAATCTTTAATCTGGTCGATGGTGGCCCGGGCGTTACGGGTATCCGTCTTGGTCATCGACTGCACCACGACGGGCGCGCCGCCGCCGATGGCGACATTGCCGATATTTATAGCCTTACTCATCCTGCGAGGGTTCATCCCAGCAAGCTCTCCCCGCTTATCCATCGAGCGATATCCTGGTAGGTAATCAGCACCATTAATGCCAGTAATATCATAAATCCGACGGAGTGCACGATGCCTTCCACGCGAGGCGAAACCCGTTTACCCCGCCGGAGCCACTGCATCAGGACAAAGACAATGCGCCCCCCGTCCAGAGCCGGCAGCGGTATCAACTGGGTAATGGCGATGGCGATGCTGATAAAGGCCGCCAGTTCCAGCACCGGACTTATCCCGGTATGAGCTACCTCCCCGGTAACCTGCACGATACCCACCGGCCCGGCCGGCACGAAAGGTATCGTGCCGATAATCATGCCGACTATCCCGTTTTTATAGAGGACAAGGGTCTCGATACAGGAACGCGCTCCGACGGGGATTGCCTCCCAGAAAGGCAGGCTCTCCGGTTCAACGGTTAAATCCACGTTTCTGGATAAAGTGCCGATGGTCCTTCCCTGCTCCGTCGGTCTCCAGGGCACTACGAGGCTGACATCCTCCACCGTTGCATCGGCATGTTCAAGGGAAATAGTAATTTCCCCGCCCATATTAAGCATGAGATACCGCGAGTAATCACCTTTATGATTCAATGTCCTGCCGTTTAGCTTGAGAAGAGTATCTCCCGGCATGATACCGGCAACATCCGCCGGCGAACCCGCTTCGACATCTTCCACAACAATCGTTCCAGCGGCCATATCGTGAGGGACCATGTACGCCACGGCCAGAAGCACGAAGGGCAGGATAAGATTCATCAATATGCCGCCGGCGAGAACCAGCAGCCTGACGCCGTAACCCCGAGCGGCCAGCGCCCTCGGGGTGGTGGGGTCTACTTCTCCGGATATCTTGTTAAAACCGCCGAAGGGTATCCAGTTAATGGAATATATCGTTTCGCCCCATTTCTTTCCGTACAATCGCGGCGGGAAGCCGATACCGAATTCCTCCACCCAGACGCCGGTGGCCTTGGCCGCAGCGAAGTGCCCCAGTTCGTGGACGATAATGAGCACGGAAAGGACGATTATTCCCGCTACCAACGTCAGTATCATTTATCTTCCTCCCCGGCAAGTTCAAAAACAAGCTCCCGCGCCCGGTCCCCTGCCACCATGATTTCTTCCAGCGAAGGGTGGGCTATCTTCCGGTGTTTTTCGAGCATCAGCTCCACCAGACGGGCAATATCGATAAATCGTATGCGACGCGAAAGGAAAAGGTCAACGGCCGCCTCATCGGCGGCGCAGAGCACCGCGGGGAAAGTTCCCCCCTCCCTGCCCGACTCGATGGCCAGCCGGAGACAGGGAAATTTATCCGTGTCCGGCTCTTCGAATGTAAGGTCGGGGAAATTGCTCCAGTCGAGAGACGGCAGCGAAGGATTGGCAAGACGGTCGGGATAGGTCAGCGCGTACTGGATGGGCAGGCGCATATCGGGACGACTCAACTGCGCCTTTACCGAGCCGTCGGCGAATTCCACCATGGAGTGAACGATGCTCCGGGGATGAACCAGCACCTTTATATCGTCGATGGACACGTTAAATAGCCAGCGCGCTTCGATAACCTCCAGGCCTTTATTCATAAGGGTAGCCGAATCTACAGTTACCTTCCTGCCCATCTGCCAGGAAGGGTGCTTTAAGGCCTGCTCCACGGTTACCCCGGTCATCTGCGCCTTAGAATAGTCCCGGAAAGGCCCGCCGGACGCGGTAAGAAGGATGCGGCGCGCCGACTGCTTCTCTCCATTGAGGCACTGCCAGATGGCGCTGTGCTCGCTATCGACGGGTAGAATCCGGGCGCCGCTTTTCTCGACTTCGGCGATAATTATTTCGCCGGCAGCCACCAGCGATTCTTTATTGGCGAGGGCGATAGTCTTGCCGGCCTTTACCGCCGCCAGCGTCGCCCCCAGCCCGACCGTCCCTGATGTAGCCACAACAATAATATCCGCATCCGGGTGAGAGGCGATTTCCTCTAGAGATAATATTTTACATCCTGCGGCAATCAGCCGGTTTCTCGTCTCTTTATCTTCAGGTGACGCTGTAAAGCTGACAAATTCCGGTTTAAACTCTTTTACCTGTTCCGCCAGCAAGTCGGTATTTCTTCCGGCGGCCAACCCGATGACGCGAAAATAGTCCGGCAGGGCGCGGACGACATCCAGCGTCTGCCGTCCGATAGAGCCGGTCGACCCCAGTACCGCCAGCCGCCTGACCGCATTTCCCATAATACCTATATCTTACAACAAATGAGCAGTTGAAGCTATTTAGGAGAGACAAGGTATATAATATAAACCAGGCAAAACACAGGAGGAAATATGGACCAGTCAATAGGCGCGAGTAAAACGGTAGTAATACCTGTCGGCGGAGAGTTTCATCTAAAACTCGGCAAGGACCGCATTATCTACGCCGGAATGCCGTCGGAAGAAGTCTATTCAATCGCCCAGAGAAAGAGCACCGGCTACCAGGGATATGCGTGGAACCTGTTTTTCCCCAAGAGAAAACGCGATATAACCATAGACAGCATTAAGCTCTACGTGGAAAAAGTTACCCCCGAGGAAATAGAAATAAGGGTGGACTAACCGGGGGCTAGGCCACAATCTCGGATTTCCTGTTTTCGCCGTCGCGTAAAAACCTGATAGTTACGATATCGCCGGACTTCAGTCCCGCCAGGGCCCGTTCCATCGTCGTTTACTCCTGCGTTCAGGACTTGCTGTCTTCGTCCACTTCCACCCCGGGCAACTCGGGCAGGGTAAGCGGATTACCGCTCTTTTTTAGCGGGTTAAAGTCCGGGAACGAATTTAGAAAATCCCTGGTCGTACCGCAATATTTACATTGCCCGCGGCTTTTAGGGCCGTTGGCTACCTCAATTACCCAGTAATGATGGCACTGGTCTGCAACAGGCTTCTCTACATCTCTTTCTTTAACTCTCTGCTTCATCATACAACCCCCGTCCAGCACTCATGAATATTCTAGTCTAGGAGAAGAGCATTGTATGCGACTTTTGTCCCAAAGAAAACGAGCTAATGAAAAAGCTGAAATAAGGCGATAAGGGCATTCGTACAGAGAAGGATTAAAGAATTACAGGATGAACCGGCGATGGGGAGACTCGCGCCGAATCCTATTTGTTCTCAATAACAATATCAAAGGGACAGGTAATAGCTTCGTGAGGACATACGAGCTCGCAGAGAGTGCACCACCGGCACTCATCCACTTCGATAGCCTTTACGGTATTATCTACCAGCACAAGGGCGCCACAGACGCATACACCAACACATAGACCACAACCGTCACACTTCTCTTCGTCTATTACCGGTATATATCCCATATTCCTGTCTCCATATAAACTAAATTATAACTTGAAAACCGACTTTTGTCTGCGACATTTCTCTCATCAGTCTATACCCGCCAGTTCTTTAAGGGCTTCCTGGTCTGTAATTACAACGCGGTTACGCTCCAGCCTGATAGCGCCTTGTGATTCCAGGTTCTTGAGCGACCTGCCCACCATCTCGCGGGCGGTGCCTATCATCGAAGCCATTTCCTGCTGGGTAAGGCGGGGCCTTTCACCGACTCTATCTCCGGCGTACTCGAGCAGCATCTTGGCGACCCTGCCGGTTACGCGACGGAAGGAGAAATCCTCAACCAGCGATACCAGTTCCTGTACCCGGCGCGATAATACCTGGATTACGTTCAGAGCTATCTGCGGATGCTCCCGGAGGACGACTTTCAGGTCATCCTTCTTTATCGCGTTCAGAACAACCGGGCCCATGGCCTCGGCGCTTATCAGGTTCGGCCTTCCGCTTAAAATGGACACATCGTTGAATGACTCGCCGGGATGGATGATACGGAATATCTGCTCTTTACCGTCGGCAGATGTCTTGAAGACCTTCACCGCGCCGCCGACGACGAAGTACAGCACGTCCGCCGACTCATCCTCGAAGCTCAAAATCTCGCCCCGCTCGGCTTTTCTTTCGAAAACATACCTGCTGACCGAGTCTATTTCGGAATCGGCCAGCCCCGAAAAGTACGGAATCGACTTTAGGAATTCCACCTTAACAGTCATGAATATCCGAACACGCTCCCGCTATGCAGAATAGAATTTCTGATAGATTATACCAGCTTGGGAGTTGTTCGGCAAAAACAAGCGATACAGTATCTATCCACGTATCAGCTGACGCTGCTGAAGTAATAGCCGACACCCGGTTCGGTTAAGATATACCTGGGCTGGGAGGGGTTCGGTTCTATCTTCTGGCGCAGATGTGAAATGTAAATACGGACATAGTCCACGTCGTCGATATATTCCCACCCCCACACGTTTTCCAGGACCTGCTGGTGCGAAAGGATGCGGTCGGCGTTTTCCACGAGTAACGAAAGCAGGCGGAACTCGCGCGGCGTAAGCTTCAGCCGCTCCCCGTTGACGGCAACCCTGCGCTCCGCCACGTCCACGGTGAGGTAATCATTGGCGAAGGTTATTTTTTTATTCCGATTCATATAAGAAGGCTTCTCGGCGCGCCTTAATGCCGCCCGCACCCTGGCCAGCAGCTCGCGGTTCCCCACAGGCTTCACCAGGTATTCGTCGGCGCCGCATTCAAGACCGTGCACGATATCATCCTCGGAATTACGCTTCCCGGTGAGCATAATAACGGGTATATCACTGACCTCGCGGATTAAGCGGCAGGTCTGCCAGCCATCGATTTCTGGCATCATGACATCCAGGAGGACGATATCGGGCTTCTTCTCGTAAATGACACGTATGGCTTCCTGTCCGCTGCCGGCTTTCACCACCTCATACCCGCTGCCGGTTAAAACCTGGTCGACCAGTCTTAACTGCGCCGGCTCATCATCGACAACAAGTACCATCTTAGCCATGTTATTTCCTTTTGAAAAAAGGGGCCCTTTTTACCGATATTACCTTACGACTGCTCCAGCATATTGTTTACCATGTCCAGCAGGCCTCTGGCGCTACCCAGGATATCATTTAAACTGCGCCTCTGGTCTTCGTTAATCTTACCGGGCACTTCATCGAGCATTAACTCGGTAAAGCCGATAATTATGTTCAAGGGCGTACGAAAGTCATGAGATATCCTGGAAAGGAACTCGGGTTCAATCTTTGCGCCTTTCACACCGGCAGGCCCGCTGCTATCGTCGTTGACACGTGCCATAAGCATTATTATAGCATTTTTCAGGTCATATGACAATATACTTTAGTACCTATAATTAGTAATAAAGGACAGCTATGGGGGCAAAAAGTGTTGCCAAGGCCACTTATGTCTTGAGTTAGCGGGAATGCTTGCGCGAAGTAGAAAATTAAAACGAACCTTTGCCGGGGTTTATTGAATGATAGAACCGGGGTGCCGAACCGAACAGGGGCTATTCGAGGCTACGTCTGTTTGAATTTCAGGCATTCGTGAATAGACCTCTCAAGATATATGCTACGGCCACGTCCTCCCGGAGGAACCTCCGGTTACCATGGGGGCTGGTGCGGTAAGACCTTATCTTCCCCCACTCACACCATCGTCTGACAGTGGCGGGGTGCACATTAAAAATACGGGCGACATCACCTGTAGTCAACATAGTACCTAGAAGCCTCTCTTTCCGTGCCATTCAGGCTACTGCCTGTTTTACCAGACCTCGCCGGGTACAACTTCAGGTTCGAGGGACAGCCCGAACCAGTGATTGAATACCGAGACCTCTGATGCATCCGTTAGTATTTTATCTTTAACTTGGGCATAGTACCCCTGGTATTCGGGCATTTGCTCGCCGTTTTCGTCAAACACCACCACCTCATTGTTCTCCATCCTGATAATTGTCTTAATCATGGTCAGCCTCCTCTGCAATAATTACCTTTCTGATTCTATCCTAACCTATAAATATAAATTGGCCATTAAATCGGCATAAAAAATACATTAAAAATAGTACCAGTTAGTACTATATTGTATTACCGGATAAATTTGCCTATAATATTCATGTCCGCCCGCAAAGGAGATTATGAGCCAACTTATAGACGAATTTCTCAAAGCGAACCAGGGCACGAGCCAGCCGATGGGTTTCCGGGCAGCCCGACCAACCGCAGCGGCGGGGCGAATCACGCTCATCGCCGACCTGGAAATCGGGGCAGCCGGCAATCCGGTCGATTACACCGAAGGCGCCAGCGCCGTTTTGCTCCGCCCTGGTAATTCACGCCCGACGGCGAAAACCATCCAGACGATGGTAGATAACCTGCCGGATATTCCCTGGGGAGTATACCTGGAAGATAACAGCGATAGAAAAACGGCATCATTGATAGGAGCGGGGCGCGATTTCATAGTATTCCCGGCGTCGGTGCGAATTTCCAACACCCCGCAGGAAGAAAAGGTCGGCAGAATTTTGCAGGTGGAATCGTCAATGGATGACGGCCTGTTGAGGGCGGTTAACGACCTTCCGGTGGACGCCGTACTTATCGCCGATACACCGGAGGAGAGCGATTTACTGGTATGGCACCGGCTGATGATATTCCTGCACCTGGCGCGCCTGATTTCCAAACCCCTGATAGTGCCCGCACCGGCGGACATCGGGGAGGAGGAACTTAAAGCTCTTTGTGAAGCCGGCGCGGACGGCATTCTGGTAGAAGTCGATACCAAGAAGACCGGAGGACTCAAGGAGCTGCGCAAGGTTATCGACAAGCTGCCTCCCCGCTCCTCAAGGAAACGGGATAAGATGGAAGCCCTGCTGCCGAGAGTCGGGGGAGAGAGCCATGCAGCAGCTCCACCCGATGAAGAGGAAGAGGAATACGAGTAACCGGTTAATCAGGCCTGTTCGACCTCGTTCCCAAGTTGGGTGATAAAGCTATCGCCCCAGCCCTCTTTTAGAGTACCCACCCCGCACATTATCGCTATGACAAGATGGGGTTTGCGGTATTCCTTTAGGCGCAACGGCCCGTGGCGCAGTCCCCGGGGGATAAAAAGCGCGCTGGTCGTATTAAAGGTCAGCGGCTGGCCGCCGACATAGAATTCTACCTCGCCGCCGAGGTCTTCCGGATTATCAGGGTCACCGCCGATGTGCAGGACAATCTTATCATAATTCTCGTGTACCATCTCCGGCATGCCGGCGCCAGCGGTCTTAGATTCCGGCATACCGAAAGTCCAGCCCATCTCAATATAGTACTTAACGCCCGGCACCTGGACACCGCTCATGTAGGTCATCGTGGGACTGGTGCGCCCTTTAGTGAATTCCGCGCCCGCCTCCCGCAATGGACTCCGCACCACGTACTGCTCGTAGTCGAAATCCCCCATTATCTTCGGGGGGGCTCCCTTTTCTTCACCGATACCGCTGCTCTCCCAAGCTTCCCCGGCACTGCCGGTACCGAGCATTATAGCCATCTGCATGTGGGGGCGGGCGAATTTCTTCCAGGTTACCGGGCCGTGCGGCGTTCCTTTGGGAAGGTAAAAGGCGTTGGTGGTATTGAAGGTGACAGGCTGACCGGCCACGTAAAATTCTACCTCGCCACCGAGCACCTGCGGCCTCTTATAATCGCTGCCCCAGTGCATCACAATCTCGTCGTATTCATGAACGTGCTCATGGAGGCTGGGATTGGGGTCGGGGATGCCGTATATCCAGCCGGGTTCCATATACACGTTGGCCCCAGGCACCTGCTTGTTACTCATCATGGTCATGGTGGGGCTCTGGCGGTTCTTCGTCCCGCCGAAGGCCTCGTAGATGGGTCTTCTTACCAGGTATTTTTCGTAGTCTATTTTGGCCATGAATTCAGTCCTTTCTTTCCGTTGACGTTATCACCTGTTAATCATAGTTATAGAAACGGAAAGTGTCAAAAGATTCCCCCACCCAGTTTACAGACCATCCCCGTTGATAATATATTGCCGGAGTTGAAGAGAGGAGAAAAGCTCTTCCTGAAAAGCCTTAGACGCCCTGAATCATCTGGTAGGACTTGCCCTCGGTGACAATTGACGGGGCGATGACCATTTCGGCGCTATGAAATTCCTGGATGGTGGCCGCGCCGCAGAAGCCCATCGCCGTACGCAGCGCCCCAACGAGGTTTTCCGTGCCGTGGACTACCGAAGCGGGACCGAAGAGCAGCTTTTCCAGCGTGGTCGTCGTCCCCACCTTGATACGCGTACCGCGGGGAAGGGCGGGGTGGGGGTGAGACATTCCCCAGTGATAGCCGCGTCCCGGGGCTTCTTTAGTCCGTGCAAAATTGGAGCCGAGCATGACGGCATCGGCTCCGGCGGCAAAGGCCTTGCAGATATCGCCCCCCTTGTTGAAACCGCCGTCGGTGATTATGGGCACATACTTACCCGATTCACGGTAATATTCGTTTCTGGCCGCGGCGCAATCGATAGTAGCCGTTATCTGCGGCACGCCGAGTCCGAGGACCTCCCGGCTGGTGCAGGCGGCGCCGGGTCCCACCCCGACCAGCACCCCGGCTATTCCCGTTTCCATCAGCTCCAGACTGGCGCTGTAGCTGACGCAATTGCCGACGACTACCGGCATTTTTACCTGCTGGCACAGCTCGGTAAATATCAGGCCCCGGTAGCTCTTGGAGATATGCCGGGCACTGGTGACCGTGGACTGTATCACTAAAATATCGCCGCCGGCCTCGGCTACGATGGGCGCCAGGCGCTTGGTGTTGGCCGGTATCAGTGAAATCGCGCAGGTCACGCCGGCTTTCTTGATTGTCTGTACCCGGTCGCCGACAAGATTATCTTTTATCGGCTCCCGGTATACCTTCTGGAGCAGGGCGGTCACTTCGGCATCCGAGGCTCCGGCAATTTTATCCAGCACTTCGCCGGGATTTTCATAGCGGGCCTGTATACCGTCAAGATTGAGGACACCGAGTCCCCCCAGTTTACCCAGCTGTATAGCGAAATCGACATCTACCACGGAGTCCATGGCGGAGGTTACAAAGGGAATTGAGAAATCAAAATCACTGATGTGGAAATCAGTGCTGGTCTGGTCGGGGTTTACGGTAACATCACCGGGCACAATGGCCACTTCGTCGAATCCGTAGGAACGCCTTAGCTGTTTAAACTTAGAAGTAGCCTTTTCGCTGCACATCTGTGCTCTATATTATAGCAAAAAAAATATATATTTTGCAAACAATTATTTTACGCTGGATTGAGGCTACCGGCCCGCTTAATGCTTTTAAAAAAAACAGTAAATATTTGACAATTCACCACACACTATATATAATTCGTTCACTAAAATCGTAACGGATAGAGAATCGCTATGCTGATCTTTTTCTTAATAATGGCAATCATCTTTCTCGTTGCCGGCGGCATCGGCCTGTTTCATGTCAATGCCAACCTGGGCGCGGGCACCAATCTCTGGATTTACGGCAATATCACCTTCGGGGTATTCACCATCGTCGGCATAGCGTTAATCATATTCCTGGCGCTCTTCAATCAGGAATTCGATTAAACACGCCCCGGCAGCCCTATCATCACTTCTCCCGGGATATACCAGATAAAGCTCCCCCGCAAGCTCAAAGCTAGACAGGCGGAGGCGCGCCGTTCTATAATATTCAGGTTAAGGACTGTAAATAATGCCGAATCTTTACATTATTGCCACACCTATCGGAAACCTTGAGGATATTTCGCTCCGCGCCCTGCGCCTTCTCCGCGAGGTGAAGCTTATTGCCGCCGAAGATACCCGCAAGACGAGGCGTCTCCTCAACGCCTATGAAATAAAGACGCCCATGACCAGTTATTACGAACATAACAAGCTCACCAAGCTGGAGCATATTTTAGACTGCCTTAAAAGCGGGGACGTAGCGCTAGTTTCCGAGGCGGGGATGCCGGGCATTTCCGACCCCGGTTATGAGCTTATCGCGGCGGCCAGCCGGCAGAATATTACGGTCGTGCCGGTACCGGGCCCCTCGGCGGTCACCACGGCGCTGGCCGTCTCCGGGCTGCCCACGGACAGATTTACGTACATCGGCTTCCTGCCGAATAAAGCAAGCGCCCGAAGGCGCACCCTGGAATCGATAGCCGGTGAACCGGGGACGATTGTCATCTTGGAAGCGCCGCACCGGATTTCCGCGGCACTGGAGGATATCCTGACTACCCTCGGCGACCGCCGGATAGCCGTCTGCCGCGAGCTTACCAAGCTCCACGAGGAGGTCTATCGAGGAACGGTGAGCGAGGCAATCAAACATTTCACGGCGCCGAGGGGCGAGTTCACGCTGGTCATCGAAGGCAGGGGAACCAGGAACAAACCGGAGTTGACGGAGAGCGTGGAGAGGCAACTGCACCAGATGTACCTGGCCGGGGCCACGGTTAAAGAGGCCGTAGCCGCGGTGGCCGGGGAAACAGGACTGCCGAGGAAAGAACTATATCAAACCTGGCTAAGGCTGGATAAGGCCTGGGATAGAGAAAAGGATTCGTGTTAAAACGTATAAAGGAGCGTGCATATGCGTCGTGGCTGTATATCTTTAGGCGAAATAAAATGTGATGAGTGCCGGAAACCCATCCCCTACCCCGACCGCTACCTGACCGTCGATGAAAAGGACGGGGTCGAAGACGAAGAGGGTGAGACCCGGCGCTACTGCGCTGAGTGCTGCCTGAAGAAGGGCTATGCCCATTATAAAGAAGAGAAAGGTGAACGGGTACTGACCTTCTTCTAGACCGGTCATCCTGTCCGTTTCAAGACATCAAACATGAGCGAGAAGATTTTCATCGGTGTGGCCTGGCCGTATGCTAACGGGTCGCTCCACCTGGGACAGATTGCCGGATGTTACCTGCCGGCGGATATCTTTGCCCGCTACCACCGTGTAAAGGGTAACGAAGTACTGATGGTATCCGGCTCGGACCAGCACGGCACCCCGATAACCATTAAAGCCGAACAGGAAGGGAAAACTCCGCAGGAAATAGCCGAATATTACCAGCGGGAATATCTCGATTGCTGGCAGAAACTGGGCATCACCTTCGACCTGTTCACCACTACCGGCACCGAGAACCATGCCGAGGTAGCTCAGGATATTTTCCTGAAGTTGCTTAAGAAAGGCCATCTCTATAAAGACACCGTATCTCAACTCTACTGCCCCAGATGTAAACGCTTTCTGCCCGACCGCTATGTCGAAGGCACCTGCCCTTCCTGTAATTCTCCCGGGGCCAGGGGCGACCAGTGTGAAGTCTGCGGCAAGCCACTGAACCCCACGGAATTGATAGACCCCCGCTGCCGTGTCTGCGGTACCACCCCGGTATTAAAAGACTCGGAGCACTTTTTTCTGAAGTTGAGCGCTTTCCAGGACAGACTGGAAAAATGGGTGATAAAGCAGAGTCATTGGCGGCCTAATGTTTCCGGCCTGACCACCCGTTATCTTAAAGAAGGATTGAAGGACCGGGCAATAACCCGCGATATCGGGTGGGGTGTGCCGGTGCCGGTGGAGGGTTTTGAAAATAAGCGCATCTATGTCTGGTTTGAAGCCGTTATCGGTTATCTTTCGGCCTCCAAGGAGTGGGCAAAGCTCCAAGCGAAACCGGAGAAGTGGCGCGACTTCTGGCAGGGCGACGGCAAGAGTTATTACTTTATCGGCAAGGACAATATCCCCTTCCACACCCTTATCTGGCCGGCGATGCTGATGGGCTACGAAGGTTTAGCTCTGCCCTATGACGTGCCGTCCAATGAGTTCCTGACGATTGAAGGCAGGAAAATTTCCACCAGTAAGAACTGGGCGGTCTGGCTGCCGGACTACCTGGAGCGGTACGACCCCGACCCCCTGCGCTATATCCTCTCCATCAATATGCCGGAGACCAGCGACACCGATTTTTCCTGGCGTGAACTTGTCCGCCGTAATAACAATGAGCTGGTAGCCACCTACGGCAACCTGGTGAACCGGGTATTAACGTTCGTCTATCGTAATTTCGATGGCTGTGTGCCGGAGCACAGTAAATATAACGAGATTCGTGAATATCTGTGTGACCTTGATAAGAACTTGAGTAAAGACCATATTATAATAGACACCCAGCCAGCCGGCCAAGATATGAGCGGGGATGTAATCGAAGATGCTAAAGAGTTTCTTTTCAGAGAAGCAGGTGACCGTCTTAATAAGTGTAATTTCAAACAAGCATTAATGAACATTATGATGTTTGCTCAGGAAACAAATCAATACCTTGATAGAAAATCCCCATGGAAAATGATTAAGGAGGACAGGCAGGCGGCGGCTGATTCCCTGTATATAGCTCTTTACGCTATTTCCTGCCTTAAAACTGCGATGTACCCCTTCCTCCCCTTCAGCTCGCAGAAAGTGCACGAATATCTCGGCTTTGACGGCAGAGTAGAGGACTGCGGCTGGCAGCCGCAAACTCTGCCGCCGGGACAGAAGCTGCGGTCCCCGCAGCCTCTCTTTACCAAGCTCGACGAGAGTATCATAGACGAGGAGACGAAACGTATTGGAACTTAAGCAAATTTACGCCCCTGTCCAGGAAGATTTAAACAAGGTCAGGGAAACACTTCTGTCCATCAGCCACGTCGATTTCGCCTGGCTATCGGAGCAATTAAGCTATGTGGTGAAGGAAACAGGCAAAGGAATCCGGCCGGCTCTCACCCTGCTATCCGGAAAGTCCTACAACTACGACCTTACCTACCTGCTGCCCATGGCGGTTTCCGTCGAGCTGATGCATACCGCCACCCTCATCCACGATGATGCCATCGATAAAGCCCTGACGAGACGCGGGCAGGCTACGATTAACAGCATCTGGGGCGACGAGATAGCCGTGCTCATGGGCGATTACCTGTTCGCCAAGGCCGGCGAGTATGTAGCGGATACCCAGACTCCTCGTTGTGTTAAGCTCTTTTCGCAGACCCTGGGAACCATCTCCAGCGGCGAGATAGGCCAGTTCCGCAGCGCATTTAATCTGGACCAGAGCCGCGAATACTACCTCCACCGCATCTATAGCAAGACCGCCTCCCTGTTTTCCCTGGCCACGCAGTCGGGCGCTATCTTGAGCAAGGCCCCGGAAAATATCGTGGATATAATGAAAGAGTACGGTGATAACATGGGCATAGCTTTTCAAATCGTTGACGATTTACTTGACTTTACCAGCACGGAAGAGGCCATGGGTAAACCGGTAGGCTCGGATTTAGCACAGGGCACCCTCACCCTGCCGGCCATGCTGCTCATGGAACGCTACCCGGACGATAATCCGGTTCGGAAACTGTTCGAGACCGGGGATAAAAACAACGTGACAGAAGCTATAAATATGATACTTAACTCCACCATTATCGACGAATGCTATAAAACCGCCGCGGAATACTTTGAAAAGGCATGCCGGAACCTGAATTCATTACCGGATAAGACCAGCCGCGAATTGCTGCACGCTCTGGCTGATTACGTAGTCAAACAGGGAAAATAGCCAGGCCGGATGGGCTAACCCGCCTGTTCCCCCACCCACACACTGCCATCCTGATAGGTCTCCCTCTTTGAGGTCGGCAATTTCTCTTTGAAACAGTCAACGGCATAGGCAACGGCCGCCAGTCCCTCTCCACGGTGGGCCGCAGCTACCGCCACCACGAGGTTGATATCGCCCACTTCCAGCCTGCCTATCCGGTGGTAGATAGCCACACTATTCACCGGCCATTTCCGCTTTATCTCCGCGGCGATTTCACTCAATCGGGCCTCCGCCCTGCCATCGGCGTCCCCGTATTCTACGGAAACAACGGACTTACCGCGGGAGTTATCGCGTATGAGACCGACATAGGTCACCACGCAACCGCTGTCGGGCGTCTTTGCTTTTTCGACCACCTGTTCCGGTGATATCGGTTTATCTGTAATACGAATCATGCTGACCTCGGAATATAAGGAAACTGCAACCTGAATATAGCAGATTAGCTACAACCGCATTGCGACTAATCGGACGGGGCCGGTGTCTGTTTAGGAACCAGACTGGGTACCGCCGGGGCTTTCTTGGGTTTGACTACCTTCTCGCCTTCGGCTGCCGGTTTCACCGGAGCCGGGATTTTCGTTTTCCTGACTTTCTGTTTAACCCCCGGTAGAGAGAGCTTCCTGAATACCACTTCCAGTTCCTCGCCCTCGAGGGTCTCTTTCTTAATCAGTTTCTCGGCGAGAGAGACAAGTTTATCCTTGTTTTCAGTGAGCACTCTCATGGCCGTGTTATAGGCTTCCTTGATAAGACTGTTAATCTCACGGTCTATCTCCAGCGCAAACCTCTCGCTGTAGTCTCTCTGTTCGGAGATTTCACGACCGAGGAAGACCATCTCTTGCTTGTTCCCGAAAGTCCTCGTGCCCAGTTTATCACTCATACCAAAATCGGTAACCATGCGGCGGGCATAGGCCGTCACCTGCTGGATATCGTTGTGCGGTCCCGTCGACCTCTCGTGAAAAATAAGCTCTTCCGCGGCATGACCGCCGAGTAGCGTAGCCAGCGTGTCTTTTAGTTGCGAGCGGGTATTGAGATATCTGTCCTCCGCCGGCAACTGCTTGGTATAGCCCAGGGCCATCCCGCGGGCTACTATGGATATTTTATGCACGGGGTCGGCATTGGGCAGCATTTTGGCCACAAGCGCGTGCCCGGCTTCGTGATAGGCAATAACTTCCTTTTCCTTGAGGCTTATCTTGCGGCTCTTCCGCTCCGGGCCGGCAATCACCCTGTCCACGGATTCCTCGAGGTCCTCCATGCCTATGGACTTCTTGTTACGCCTAGCCGCCAGGATGGCCGCTTCATTTACCAGGTTGGCAAGGTCGGCTCCGCTGAAGCCCACGGTTCCTTTTGCCAGGACCTCCATGTCAACACTCTTGGCTAGCGGCTTGCCGTTGGTATGCACCTTGAGAATCGCCAGCCTGCCGATAATATCGGGTCGGTCCAGCATCACGCGCCGGTCAAAACGACCGGGACGGAGCAAGGCGGGGTCGAGGATGTCCGGTCGGTTGGTAGCCGCAATAACGATAACACTGGTGTTGGTATCGAAGCCGTCCATCTCCACCAGAATCTGGTTAAGGGTCTGCTCACGCTCGTCGTGGCTCCCGCCGAGTCCGGCGCCGCGCTGGCGGCCGACGGCATCAATCTCGTCGATAAAGATAAGGCACGGCGTATTGCGCTTGGCCTGGTCGAAAAGGTCGCGCACCCTTGATGCGCCGACGCCGACAAACATCTCAACGAACTCGCTGCCGCTGATGGAAAAGAAGGGGACATCGGCCTCACCGGCCACTGCCCGCGCCAGCAACGTCTTGCCGGTGCCCGGAGGACCTATCAGCAACACGCCTTTGGGGATGCGCGCTCCCAGAGTCTGAAATTTTTCCCGCGCCTTTAAGAAGTCCACCACTTCCTGCATATCCTGCTTGGCTTCTTCCACTCCGGCGACATCGGCGAAGGTGACCGTAGCCCGGTTGGCAGGGAAAAGCCGCGCCCGGCTGCGTCCGAAGCTCATGGCCTGGTTGTTGGCCCCGCGTGCCTGCCGGAAAAGGAAGAACAACAAAAAACCTAAAATTATAAGCGGCAGGAAGTTTATGAGCAGTCCGCCCCAGTTAATCCCGCCGGATGCTTTTATCTCGAAACCACCGTCAGGGAGTGCCAGTCCGAGTTCCTGGAGGTCAACCACGGTAAGATTACCGATGGCCGTCTTCAGTTCTTTCCCTTCCGTAGTGGTAATGAGCAGCGTATCCTCGTCAACTATAATTTCGCTTATTTCCTTGCTCTTCGACATAGCGATAGCCTGACTCAAGGGGATTTCTTCCGGCTCGCTCGCCCCCGGAATGAGGAAGGTAAAGAGCAGGATAGCCGCCAGTACAATGACGATGTATATTAAACTATTTCGCTTCCAGCCCGATTTCATATTCACCCTCGATTAAAGAAGTCACACCTCTGTTAAATTAATTATACCATAAAAATTGTTAAAGAATAGCTAAGTACTATAGTAATATAGTAATTACCGGTTCTGAATAAGAACCATCGCCATAACCGCACCTGAAATAACATTGACAACCTGCTATAACCTATATATAGTGTCGTTAAAAAGGTCACACCACTCTAACCGGCAACCCCAACGGAGGCGGCAATGAACACGGTTACGAAACCAACGGAAATCAAGTCACTGCCCAGGCTGAATACGCACGGCGCCGATGACCTTTTCATCTGTTCGGCCAGTTTTGAAGAAAGATGCCTTTCCAGCCCTGCCCTGATGGGCATCGACTTTCTGACGAAGTATGCCGTCATCTTTTACGTCGAGGAACCGCTTTATAAAAAGCAGGTCGAGAAGAACATGTTCCGACTTCAAACCGAGCTGCGTAAAAAGACCACGGAAGGCATCTTTGTCATCTCCTGCCAGCGGGAAAACCCCGTGGACGGGATTCAGCAGATGGCGAAGATACTGAAAGAATGCAAACTGAATGCCGATGGAGGGCCCTTCATCACCATCGATGTCAGCGGCTTTACCAAGATATACCTCCTGGAGCTGCTGCATTTCCTGGTAATCGAAAGAGAACTCGGCATTCCGCGCCTGCTACACACCACCCAGAGATATCTGCCCACCAGGCTGACCCGGGGCATCGAGCAAATTACCACCATACCCAACTACTTCGGCAGTCCGTCCATGGAAAAGGAAACGGCGCTGGTCCTGTTCCTCGGATTCGAGCCGGAGCGGGCTTTAGGAATATGGAAGCAGTATAACCCGGCCAGGACAATTGCGCTGATAACCAATCCGCCGCGCACCGGCAATCCCGATTATCTGAAATACGCCCGGCAGAACAACGCCGAACTTCTTTCAAAGTCATCGGTAGAGGTTAGAGACGTGCCGGCGGATAACCCTTACGCCGTCAAAACGGTGCTGGATGCCATTTACGACGAGACCAAGGAATCGTTTAACATGGTTGTCGGGCCGTTCGGGACCAAGCCTCAAGTTGTGGGCGTATTCCTCTTCTGCAAGGAGCACCGCAAAGCGCAGGTGATTTATTCCTTCCCGGCGACATATACCCGGTCATATCTGCAACGCCAGCCCGGCGTTACGCTGCTATTGCCCGCCGCCCCGTAAGTAACACGGCAGTTAAAGGAAGCGGGGCAACGGACAATCGCATCTTTGTTGCTTTAATATCGATTTTCTATCGCTTCGTCCTGGTAACTTTCCACGGTTTTAACGGCTTATTCGGCTTATTAAATTTCCAGGACTTTTTACCGGACGGCGGGTCGGCGGGGAGTTTGTACTTCCCCTCCCAGCTGACAGGCCCGATTAAGGTATATATATCCGTCCCCGGAATGGGACCGATGCTTAGCTGTGCCGACCATTTCCCGAAGGCCTTGACACCCTCAAAGACACCGGTTCCACCGGTTCCTACCCAGACGCCGCTATCAGAAATATCCCCGGTGAACAGGTTCCCCATGATTATCCCGGTAAAAGTACCATCCAGAGAACCGCTGCCGTCGGGGCGGACCAGGGAGAAGTCCCCTTTCATAACACCGTGGGCATTACCCTGCTCATCGACCCTGACGATAGAATCATGCTCCGACCAGAAGGCGGTTCCCGCCAGCAGATCCCAGTCACACTCGGCTAAAAACCCCTCCACAATTTCGCCCTCGTAGCGCCAGATTTTATTCTTGATAACGGGGTCGGGCATATAGGTCACGTAAATCAATCCGGCACCGGTAAAATCCTGGTAGACCGAACCATGTTTGAACTTATTATTCTTGGCGAGTGCCGCGCCGGGCATCAGAGTCGTCAGCACCAGTACCAGTGTCAGGAAGATGAAGAATATTGTCCTTTTCATTGCATTTAATCCCCCTTTTAATATTTTTTTTGCGATTCTACCCGGGTTAAAGCCTTTCTACTGATATTCTTCAGTTCGTTACCTTTTCCAGTAAAAAATCGGTATTGGCGGCGGCCGCCGCCATTATCCGCTCGAAGGCGGGCTCGTTTTTCCTCAGTAGAGCCAGGCAGGCATCCACCACTTCGATGTCATAGAGAATACCGCTAGACCGTGATATTTCCTGTAGAGCGCTATTCAGGCCGAGAGCCGGCCGGTAAGGCCGGTGGGACGACATAGCCTCTACGACATCGGCTACACCTAAAATCCGGGCTTCGATGATAATCTGGTCTCCTGACAGGCCTCCAGGATACCCGGACCCGTCCAGTCTTTCGTGGTGCTGGAGAACCGCCTTGGTAACCGGCCAGGGAAAATCTATCCTCTGCAGGATTTCAGAGCCGACCTGACAGTGACTTTTTATAATGCTGAATTCAGTATCGGTGATTTTACCGGGCTTGCTAAGAATTTCCGAAGGAACGGCCACTTTACCTACATCGTGGAGAAGACCGGCGACATAAATCCCCATTGTCTGCCATTCGGAAAGGCCCATCTCCCTGGCGATAGCCCGGGCCAGTTCCGCGACCCTCCGCTGGTGACCGGCGGTGTACGGGTCTCTGGTTTCAACCACCAGAGATACCGCGTGAATGATGCCGTCCATAGCTTTTTGCAACTCGCTGTGCTTCTGCTTCATGTTCTCATAGAGATTGGCATTATCGATATTGACAGCCACACCGGCCGAAACCTTTTCCAGGAGTCGTCTCTCTTCTTTAGAATAGGGCTCATTCGATTCTTTACGGCCAAGGAGCAGCATACCGGCTAGGTGCCCATCGTTTTTCAAAGGCATCAGAAGCTCGATACCGTTACCCGCCAGTGTTTGCCGGTCGTAAGCAGTAAGACTGATGAGCGCAGGAATTACATCCAGGTCGTTGCTATCTATAATGCTGCCCTGCTGTTTCATGGTCGCTACGAGAGGGCTGTTGGGAGAAAAGGCAAGTCGTCCCTGGCTTTTACTGCCATGGTACATATATGTAGTGTAGGTACCGGTCTTCGACGGCAGGAGGAGGTAAACACCCTGACTCTGCATACCGTTAGCCACCGCCGTTAACAGCGATGAAGACAGCTGCTCCAAATCGAGGTCGCCTCTGGTTTGTTGATTGAAACGGGCCAGTGCCTGGATGTAGTCAAACCTTTCCCGGAAAAACCACCTGTCGACCGTATGCTGTAAACGGGAAAGTACCGGTTGAAATATCGAAGCGGCAATAAAAACAGCCACAATGGTTACCGTCAGGGAGACGGGACTCATGAAATCCTGGAAAAAATAGCTAAGCAGGTAAATCAGGCTGCCGAATGTCCCGAAAATCAGGATGCTGGTCAAGGAATAGGTTACCACCTTCCGGATAACCACCTTCATTTCCAGCAGATTATATCGCAGCATAGCCACGGTGGCGGACACGCAGAACAGGATGTTGCCGATAATGCCCAGGGGATACATGTTTATACCGATGACGGGAAAGTAATCGGTGGTGGCGCCGAAAAACATAGCGGCTATGCCGATAATGATATACTGGGCGCGGATTCTATCATCGATAACGCGGGTAAGCCTGTAGTGCTTTACCACTAAGACGGCACTACGAACGATGGGCGCATAGGCACAGAGCACGTAAAGCGGGAAAAGAATCCCGATAACCGGGGCTTTACCGTACCACATCATCTGCATACCGCTGACCACCAGCCCGAACGGTATCAGTCCCATCACCACAAAATAAGAGATATATAGCGGGTACGCGAAATATTTATTCGGCCTGGCGCCGGTAAGGGATACGGTAAACCGGTAGAAAAACAAAGAGGCGCTAAGTATAGCCCAGAATACGAACTTTTCCCACAGTAAAGCGCTCGTCATATCAGGAGAAGCGCGCATCATGAAGATAAAGAAGCCCCACAGCGTCATAAAGAAAAGAAACGCCGAGAAAGGCCTCCTGGCAATATGGCGCTTACCGCTTATCATCAGGACGATAAGCAGCCCCAGACAGAATATCACGTCAATCAACGGTATCAGCAAATACGTATTCAACTACAGGTCTCCGTATCCATACGCATTCTCCGATAAAATAACGTTATCCTTAAGCAACGGACACCAATCTCTCACCCGCCAGTTTGAGAAACTCATCGACAATATTATCCGGGGGGTTCATCCTCGGCGGCTTTCGCCGCGCCAGGTCTGCGCCTTTTTCCTTCTTAATGCGGTAATATTCCTTAAAGGTGCCCCGACGGAGCACCGTTACTTCCATCGGCCGTATACCCATCATGCCGGCAAGGTCGTGATAACCGGGGTCGGCTTTCACCAGTTCGTCGTGAATGGCCGAGGCCAGGTCCACCTTTCCGTTGCTTCCGTTCAGTTCTATATAGAGGTGCAGAGCCGGCTTGCCATCCCTGATTTCTTTGCGTACTATCCAATCTTCGTAATCGATGCCGGAGGCGGCAATCGCCTGTATCACCGTTTTTTCACTCACCCTGGTGAAACCGGCAATATCGATAAGGTCGTCAGCCCTTGCCTCGAAGACCATCTGGGGGAGGCTAATCTGCGCTTCCCGGTCTTCCAGGTCAATAATACGGACGAGGTGACCCAAACGGTACCTGATGAATGGCATTCCGTAGAAACTCGTAATGACCAGCTCATAACGCTCGCCCGACTTAACATCGGGAAGAAGCACGGTACGCGGCTCGTAAAAAATATCGCTCCGGCTTTTCAGCCACTCACTTTCCGGTATAAATTCATAAAAGTTGGAATGAGGAATAAAAGTCATGCCGCGGCGGGTCCAGCTCTGAACGGCGATGATTCCCGCCTCCGTGCAGGCGTGAAATTCATAAGGATAGGCGCCCCAGTATTTATATACCAGGTCGCGGTATATGCTGGTATCTATCCCCCAGCCGATGAGGGCCTTGACCGGCCACAGGTCTTTGGGCAACACGCCCCTGTTCTCAAGCTTACTATGCATATAGCCCCGTAAGACTCTCATCAATTCACCGGGATGCGTGAGGTGTTTGGATACCCCACCCTTCCGCGACATCTGATTGAATTCGTTGCCAGTCTTCACCAGGACGCTGGTCATGGCAACCATGATATCCACGCCGGTCCTCAAAGACATCTCAAAACCCCTGGTTATCTTGTCCCGGAAATCCATGCCGTCATGCATATCCGGCGGCATTACCGACCGGAGACTGAATAACTGTGCTCCGCCAGTTGCCAGTATACCGGAAAGATAAGGCGCGGGAGCCACATTGTACAGGACACGGTCGCCCTCTACCAGCGAACTCTGTCCTCTTTGCCGGGAGCAGGCAAGAATGAACACGGACATCAGGTTCTCCAGCGAACGATGGTAGGCTTCAAGCGTATAGGGAACACGCCGGCAGACGCCCCCCGCCCCGGATGTACTTGCCCAGACATGGGGTTCTCCGGGCAGAGACGACACGTTGGCGGGGTCAAGCTCCGGGCGGTAGTCTTCATAAGTAGTTAACGGCACCGCATGCCGGAAATCCTCAACACTCGCGATGGCTTTGCCACCCATCAACCTTTTCCACAGAGGACAGCAAGCTAAATTCTCCAGCTGCTGAAGTAAGAGCGATTCCTGAATGGACATGAATTGCGGTAAATCAAGGTCTAAGAATCCACAATATTTCAGCCATACTCTGTCATATTCAGATTTCACCAGCGGGTACTTTATATTCTGTATGTAGCTTCCCTTATTAAGAAAGCCAGGCTTTTCAAGCATTTTCCCGGTCATTTTTACCCCTTTCTCCTGCGCCAGTCCAAGTCTAAGGAGGCCATGTCAATACAAAATCACAATTCGCCGCGGAATATTATCAAAATAATCACAAGAGCCAGACCGGTGAAATTTAACTTTTCCCGTTTTATCAGGATGCACTTTTATTCTCGCCAGGCCTTAATACAACCAATAATAAACATGGGAAGTCGCACCGCTTTTATCAAGATACACGCTTAAATAATGCAATTTTGCGTAATTTTCCTGGGGATCAAATACGGTCATTCCAACTTGACAAGGAGAAGCCTGCTATTGTAGATTTTAATAGTATTGCGTAAAAATATCGCATTTTTTAATGTATTTCCCATCTGTTAAATTCGCCTGCCGCTTCTACAATGGACTGCAATTGTAAATTATAATCACGTGTAAATTCATAGAAGGAGAGTAACTGAAATGTCTGACGGAAAAGATAAAAAAGTTGATGTCAAGCCAGACAAAACAGTAATCAAAGCCCTGGCTCTCGGCGGCCTGCTCGGGGGCGGGGGCGAATGTGCCGTTGACGTTAAAGACAACAAAGTGGTCAGGATACGACCGTTTCACTACGACTGGAAGTACGACCGCGAGTCTTTCCGACCCTGGGTAATTACGCGGAACGGCAAGGATTATAAACCGCTCTTCAAGTCGGTGCCTGCACCGTTCTCCCTGGCTTATAAGAAAAGGACTTTCTCGCCCAACCGTATCAAATACCCCCTGAAGAGGGTCGACTGGGACCCCAACGGCGAGAGGAACCCGCAGAACCGCGGCAAGAGCAAGTACCAGAGAATTTCCTGGGAAGAAGCCTCCGACCTGCTGGCCAACGAGGTCAAGAGGATTCACAAAGAGTACGGCCCCCTGGCCATACTGGTACAGGGCGACGGTCACGGCGAGTGCAAGACCATCAACACCCCTCACGGCCACTCCGCAAGGCTCTTCGACATGATGGGCGGCTTCACCCAGCAGGTGCGTAACCCTGATAGCTGGGAAGGCTGGTACTGGGGCTCCAAGCATGTCTGGGGACAGGGTATCCAGGGAATGATGGACCCGGCCAATAATATCATCAAGGACATGAGCGAAAACTGCGATATGGTGCTGTTCTGGGGCGGCGACCCGGAGACGACCCCCTGGGGATTTACCGGTCAGTGTGCCACCCGCCTCTGCTACTTCTGGTCGGAGGTCGGCATCAAGCAGGTTTATGTCTGCCCCGACCTCAACTACGGCGCCGCCGTCCACGGTGATAAATGGATTCCCATCCTCCCCAACACGGATGCCGCCCTTCAGTTAGCCATTATTTATATGTGGATTACCGAAGGCACCTATAAGAAGGACTACGTAAAAACACATGCCGTCGGCATGGACAAGGTGGAAGATTACGTTCTGGGGAAGGAAGACGGCGTACCCAAGACCCCGGAATGGGCTTCCAGGAAATGTGGCGTACCGGAATGGACGATTAAGGCTTTTGCCAGGGAATGGGCTAAAAAGATAGTATCTATCGCCCACTACTTCGGCGGTTCTTATATCCGCGGCCCCTTCTCCCACGAACCCGGCCGGCTGGAATGCATCCTGCTGGGCATGCAGGGACTCGGCGGACCCGGTGTCCACCAGAGCCAGATAACCTATACCGGCATGCCCCGGGCGGAAGGCCTGCGGAGCACCCGGTTCTTTAACCCGGAACTTTCCGAGCGCATCACCAAGCCCGTCGCCACCACCATCCGGGCCTGGGGCAAACAGCTTATCCCCAAAACATGGATACAGCAGGCTATAGATGAACCGCCGCTAACCTTCTACGGCAGCGGCGCCATCGAAACGCCGACCGAAGACCAGTTCATCGAGTACAATTATCCCCTGAAAGAGGGTGGCTATGAAATCCACATGATATGGACGGATACCCCCTGCCGCATTACCTGCTGGAACCACGGCAACTGGACAATCGAAGCTTTCCGTAATCCCAAGATTGAAACGGTCGTCGCCCAGCACCCCTGGCTGGAGAACGACTGCCTTATCGCCGATGTCGTCCTGCCCTCCAACACCACGCTGGAGGTAGAGGACATCGTCACCAATGTCAGACAGGGTGTCAACTTCCACAGCGTGGCTATTATGGAACAGGCCGTTCAGCCTGTCGGCGAGTCCAAGAGCGACTATGAGGTAGTCCTGGAAGTCGCCAGGAAACTCGGCTACGGCGACCAGTTCAGCGAGCGCAAGACAACCCGGGACCTGCAAAAACAGGTCTTCGACGATATGGAAATCGAACACCTTATCAAGTGGGATGATTTCCTGGACAAGAAATACTTCGTCTTCCCGGTCGCCAAGGACTGGGAAAGCGACCCGCCCGGCTTCCGCAAGTTTTATGAAGACCCGGAGAATAACCCGCTGAAGACACCAACAGGCAAGCTGGAGTTCTACTCGGCCAGGCTGGCGGAACACTTTCCGGATGACAAGGAAAGGCCGCCCATTCCAAAGTGGATTGAGAAGAGCGAAACCCACGACGAGAGAATTTCCAGCGAAAGGGCCGCCATGTTCCCGCTGCTGCTCATGTCCAATCACGGCCGCTGGCGCACTCACGCCCAAGGCGACGATATTACCTGGACAAGAGAAGTGGCGACCTGCAAGGTGCTGGCGAAAGACGGCTACAAATACGAGCCCGCCTGGATTAATCCCATAGATGCCGAAAAGAGGGGGATTAGGGACGGGGATATCGTCAAGGTATTTAACGAGAGAGGCGTCGTCCTCTGCGGCGCCCGTGTCTTGGAGAGGGTAATGCCCGGTGTTGCCTACGTCGACCACGGCGCCCGCCACGACCCGCTGGTTCCGGGCAAGGTCGACCGCGGCGGCGCCATCAATACCATCGCCCCTTATGGCGTTGCCTCCCGGAACGCCGTCGGCCAGGCCACCAGCGGTTACCTGGTCGATGTGCAAGCGGTCACCGAGAAAGATTACGAAGAATGGCGTAAAATAGACCCCGAGGCATTCGATAGTGCCTTCAAGAGAGAATACGACCAGGCGTCCGGGCTACGCTTTAACGCCTGGGTTGAAGGAGGAATGGACTAAAATGAAGGTTTTCGCAATAGACGTTGGAATCTGCAATGGGTGCTACAGCTGCCAGATTGCCTGCAAGGACGAGCATGTCGGTAACGACTGGACACCCTACGCCAAGCCCCAGCCGGATACCGGACAGTTCTGGATGAGGATGACCGAACACATCCGGGGCACCGTGCCCAAGGTAAAGATGCACTACATCCCGATTCTCTGCCAGCACTGTGATGAAGCCCCGTGCATACCGGCCTGCCCCATCGAAGGCGTTATCTACCGGCGGGATGACGGACTGGTCATCATCGACCCGGAGAAGTGCACCGGCTGTAAAGCCTGTGTTGACGCCTGCCCTTATAACGCTATCTTCTTTAATGAAGACCTGAACATTGCCCAGAAATGCACCGGCTGTGCCCACCTCCTCGATAGCGGCGAATGGACGGTACCCCGCTGCGTCGATGCCTGTCCCACCGAGGCTCTCAAATTCGGCGAGGAATCAGAATTCAAAGACCTGATTGCCAGGGCCGAGGTGCTCGAGCCGGACCTCAAGACTAAACCGAGGGTGTATTACCTGAATATACCCAGGAAGTTCATCGCCGGCACCGTCTACGACCCCGTCGACAAAGAGGTCGTCATCGGCGCTACCTGTACGTTGACCAGCAACGGCTCCAAGCTGACGGCTACCACCGACGGATTCGGCGATTTCTGGTTCGAGGGGCTTGAAGAGAGCGTGTTTTCACTGAAAATCGAGGCGAAAGGTTTCGCCGCCAAGACTTTCGAAAAACTCAATACGGAAAAAGATATTAACCTTGGGGACATTGCTCTTTCCAAGTAAATACGGAATATCACCACCTGACCGGATGAATAACTGATACCGAGGGGGTTCGTATCAAGCGGGCTCCCTCCATTATTTAATAGTCGTGACGTCCCGTTTACTCGGATAGTCGGGAACTCCCTTGAGGAAGAAGTTCGCCAGCAGACCCAGAAGAGTTACGATTAAAAACACAGTAAAAACCTGGACCAGAGCGGAATTCAATGCATTCCGCAACGCGGTCAGCAGCTGCTCGAAAAGCACCGTCCCCTGGCTGCCCGTACCTTCAAACAGGCTCTGCAATTGAGCATGCGCCTCCACATTCACCAGCGCCTGGGGATTATCCACAATCTCCGCCAGCTTTTCCGGCGAGACGACGGCCTTCACTTCCGATGAGAGATTACGGATAAATGAAGAGGCGAAAGTATTATTGAGTATGGACCCGACTATCGCCAGTCCGAAAACGCCGCCGAGCGGCCGCAGCAGCTGTATCATGGAGGTAGCCGTACCCATAATCGAATAAGGCACCGTATTCTGGACGGCAATGGTGTGAACGGGCATTATCATTCCGTTGCCGATACCCACAATAATTATATACATTACCGCCGCAGCATAGCTTGTATCGGGCGTCATCCTGGTAAGCAGGAAAAACCCGGTGGCGGAAAAGACAAAACCCACGGCACCCTGCAAACGGTAGCGTCCCCCGGCACGTGATAACAACTGCCCGCTGATGAAACTACCCGCCGCCATGCTCAACATCATCGGGGTCAGGAAACCCCCGCTCGCGGTGGCGGTAGCCCCCAGCACTCCCTGGAAAAACAGAGGAATAAAGGTTATTACCGGGAAGAAGGAGGCGCCGTTAAGAAACGCCACTATCGACGATACCGCCATGACCCGGTTCTTGAAAAGTATCAGCGGGATAATAGGCTCCCCGGCATGCATTTCGTTAATTATAAAGACAATCAGCATTATCACCGAGAAAGCCAGCACGCCGATAATAACCGGTGAACCCCAGGGATAATCGACACCACCCCAGTTCAACGCCAGTATCAGCGGCGTGATAAATAGGGTCATCGTCACGACACCGCCGTAATCCACCTTGTGTTTCGCCTGTGAGGTCTTTAACTGCGGGAATAGAAAGATGAATATAATGATTATTATCAGTCCGATGGGTATCGGGACGAAAAAGCACCAGCGCCAGGAAAGTGCGTCTGTCAGATAGCCGCCCAGAGTAGGCCCGATAACTGTCGAAAACCCGAAGACGCCGGCCATCAAACCGCTGTATTTGCCCCGTTCCTCCGGCGGGAAAATATCCGCAATAACGATAAAGCCCAGGGCGGACATCACGCCGAATCCTATCCCCTGAAACGCCCGGAAGATGATGAGCTGGGACATCGACTGGCTGATGCCGCAAAGAAACGAACCCAGAGTAAAGATAGCCATGCCAACGACGAAGAACCATTTACGACCGTACATATCGGTAAGTTTACCGGTCAGCGGCAGGGCAATAGTCTCGGTAATAATATAGGATGTAAATACCCAGGTGTACTGGCTAAAGCCGCCAAGGTCGGTAATAATTCTGGGCATGGCCGTGGCGGTTATCGTCATGAATATCGAGCCGAGGAACATGGAGAGCATCGTGCCCACCATGGCGGCGACAACCTTCCGCTTAGGCAGTGAACTCTGATATAATGGCGCTTCCTTGATTTCCACCCGCTATTTCCTTATGATAAATATCTACAATTTACAGAGTATATCACCGAGTTTTTCCAGTGATAGAGATAGTTCCCGCAATTCATCTTCCGAAAGGAAAGACAATTTCCCTTTGATACTTTCCTTAATGACACGGTCCAGTTCCTCAATTATCCGCTTGCCTTTATCAGTAAGCGTAAGATTAATAATCCGCCGGTCGGCGGCACATACCCGCCTGGTGACGATATGCAGGCCTTCAAGCTTATCGATAAGGTGGGTCATCTGCGGCTTGGGTATTTGCAGCTTCTCCCCGATTTCAGCTATATGTCTGGTGCCCTCTTCATTTAACGTTTTTATGATTTCCAGGTGGGGCAGAGATATGTCCTCTTCAATCTGCGCAAAGGCTGTCCGCACAACTTTCCTTTGAATACTGCGGCGTATCAGGGGCGTGATGGAAAGCAGGTCGTTAACGACACCATCAATTCCATTTTTCTTCATATCCAGCCGTATTCACCGGGACTTAGTTTATAAAGTTAATAGTTAACTATATGAACTATTGTACCGCGCCCGGCCGAACGCTGTCAAGATACTCTTGTCCGTATTATTGGACTATTAAATTCGTCTATATTAGAATAATGAAGAATACGGCACGGCTTCTAACGTGCTGCCCACATCGAACGGGAGTAACAAAATGAGCCAGTGGCGTGAAGAAAAGAAGACAGTCCTAGAAGCAGCGAAAGAAATGCTGGCGGAAGGTCTAGTCGTCGGCACCGGCGGTAATATCAGCCTGCGCCTGCCGTCCGAAGGTAAAAGACAGTTGCTGGCGATTACCCCCAGCTCGCGGCACTATGACCTGCTCGGCGTCGACGACATCCAGATTGTGGATTTCCGAGGGCAAACGGTAGAAGGCAGTTTGAGTCCATCAATAGAGACGACGCTGCACATCAACATATACCGGGCCAGAAAAAACATCAACGCTGTTATTCATACCCATTCAGTATTCGCCAGCGCCGTCTCCGTTACCGGACGGGGTATCCCCCCTATCATGAATGACCAGGTTGCCTTTCTCGGCGGCGAGATAAGACTGTCTAAACACGCCTCCAGCGGCAGTCCGGAGCAAACATCCAGTGTTTTAGCCGCTCTGGAAGACAGGAATGGGGTGCTCCTGCCGAATCATGGCTCAATAGGCATCGGCCGCACCATGCGCGATGCCTTTACCGCCTGCGAACTGATTGAAAAAACCGCCAGAATATACCTGCTGGCATTATCCGCGGGTACCGTCGAACAACTGCCCGCCAATATTTTAGAAGCAGAAAAGGCGGCCTATGATAAACTCCAGAGGGAAGAATAAATAACAACAGGCTTATGAAACAGAAAACATCAGTAATAGCGAGCCTGGTATTAATGATACTGCTGCTGGGCGGCCTGTTTTTACCGGCCAAACCGGTATCTGCCGGCGGAGCTGTATGGTCAGCCGAGACTATTCCCGATACGCTGGAATATATCCTGGGCCCTGACGGCACGGGTGATAATTTAGATGTCCGCGATTTCGCCTTTGCCGGCGACGGCATGACCGTATACGCCGCCCCGGGTGACAGTATTTCAGATAATGTGGTCTACAAATCTACCGACGCCGGGCTTGGCTGGGCGGCCCTGGAGCTTGACATCACCCCCGACCTCGTAGCGGTTGCCCCGGATGACAGGGACATAGTAGTCATCGCCAATAGCAGCACACCGGAACTCTATCTCACTACTAACGGCGGCGTTACCTGGGATACTCTGGGAACTCCCCCGGAAAACGGCGGTCCATCGGCGACAGCTATACATGATATTGAGATATCGCCCATCAGAAACACGATACACTATATAGCTGCGGCCGGTACGGACACAGACGGCGAAGCCAACGTGTGGATTTTCGACCATGGCGCCGGCGTTCCCTCCTGGAAAGGGACTAAAAGCATGTCAGGGTTCGGTGTCGGCGATGTGGTAGCCGCCGTGGAATTTTCTCCCAATTTCTCATCGGACCTGGCTATGGTTGCCATCAGCGTAGATAATGGCGCTAACATCAAACTACATATCCTTGATATCATCGCTGAAAAGTGGAACAGCAGTGCTGGCTATGTCAACTATCCATGTACCATCGTAAACAATGGCGACATTTCCGGGCTATCTTCGGCTTCACTATCGCTAGACCCAGACTATCTGGCCACGGATGACGATACCCGCAAAGTCTTTATCGGCTTGACCGTCGAAGGAGCCGAAGATACCAGCGGAATATACCGCTACGTAGACACCGCTAAGACCCTGATAAAGGCAGACGTAAAAATACACAGCGTCGTCTTTAACGGTTCCTACCTAGTCGCCGGCAGCTATGATAGTAATACCGTTTACCGCAGCGCTAATCCTTCGGCAACATCGCCGACCGTGCTAACTTCCTCCACCACGAAGCAACCCGGCGGCGTAAACAGGGTAAAGGTCGCCTGGAAAACACCCAGTTTTGTGGCTGGAACCGCCGGTAACGAAAGCGCTTTTTCAGTCTCTACGGATAACGGAAAGACATTTAACGACATCAGCCTGATTGATACCTCTATCGATAGTGCCACAGACGTCGCCGTGTCATCGGACGGCAGTAAAGTCTACTTCACGACTGACGATGGTGAAGACTTCAGCCTCTGGCGTAAAACCACCACCTGGCAGCGAGTATTCAGCCTGCAAGGCACGACTGACTATATAGTGCGCATCGCTCGCCAGGACCCTGACTACGTTTTCCTGGCTCAAAAGAGTAACAATACCATTTACACCAACAGTGACGGCGGACTCACCCAATGGAATACCCGAACTTGCAGCCTGAATATCCAGGACCTGGCCGTGGAAAGCACTACCGTCTTATACGCTCTCGATAATATCGGCGTGGTGTCCAAATCAATCAATAGCGGTTTTAGCTGGTTTAGGGGGATATCTACAAGTCTCAATAGCGGCGCCACATTAGTGAGCGTCAGTACAGGCACGTTAATGGCAGGTAGCCAGGACGGCTACGTAGCTTATAGTACCGATAGCAGTCTATCCTGGGATACAATTCCGTATACACTGGAGCTGGGGGCAGGCAGGGTCCAGATTGTACCCGACGAGAACTATGCTTCCAACCACATTATTTACGCCGCCAGCCATACCCCGGGACAGAACATTAGAAAATGGCAAATCGGCACCAGCACCGCATGGACGGATATTTTCAGAAATACTTTAAACGGCGGTATATATGGCCTGGCCATTAATAACAACACGCTTTACGCCCTGGAGTTCGACACGTCCACCGAACAGAGCACATTATGGCTGTATATTTCTCCAGCAAGCGCTACTGCCACATCAATAAGCTGGAGTTCCAGCACCACGACCTCCACAACCGATATTGATAATGGTACCGTGTATCTCAATGCTACCCCCACAGCTCTTAGAGCCAGTACCGGTAAACTCTGGGCGGTTAAAACGAACGGCACCAACAAGCTCTATAGTTACAGCGATGTCGATATCGCATTAACACTTACGTCACCCGCCTTGGATTTTATCAATTCTGTTAATACCATGAATGGTATTGCCCATGACGTATGTTTTACATGGGAACGCCCTACTGAATCGACCGAATACGAACTGGAAATCGCTCTGGATGAGGATTTTTATTCCCTTGTAGCCAGCATAACCGTAGCTACAATTAATTCGGTAGCCAGCGTGATTGCCGGCCCGGGCCAGACAGGAGACAATTACGTCAACTTTATGCCCGGGACAACCTATTACTGGAGGATACGAACATCACAGCCGGTTTATAGCAGATATTCCGTACCAAAATACTTCCACATCGAGCCGTTGAATGCAATCCTTCCCGTAATACTTTCACCACCCAGCGGCCGCTCAAACATGAGCCGAAGGCCTTCGTTCTCTTGGACACCGATGTCCGGCGTTACCGAGTACCAGTTCGTACTAAGTGACAACATCGCTATGACTTCACCCATCGTTGACGTAACCGTGACTACTACTGGCTTTGCCATGACCCAGGAGCTAGAATACGGGGTCACCTACTTCTGGCAGATCAAGGCTATAAGACCTATCGAGGGTGATTGGTCTTCGCTGGGCATATTTACCGTTAAGGGGCAACCGACCGAGCCCGTTCCCCTGCTCACCGTCGAGACGCCAACTCCCCCGATAATCGAACTGCCTGCCCAGCCACCGAAAAATACAGTCACTATATTACCTCCCCTTAAACCCCCGGAACCAATCGTCCCGGACTATCTCCGCGCCGCAATTATCATGGCCTCTATCATTTTATTTATCGTTATTATACTTATAGTAATACCCCTACCGGCCAGACTCTTCCCTGCAACATCCACGCTGACCGGACCGTTTAAGGGACCATCAATAAAGGCCAGATACTACAGCGATAAAATAAGTAAAAAGTGGGAAGACTTAGCAAACCGCATCAGGGATCTGGTGCCGTCCGCAACTCCCCCACCCACCACAGACGAGACTGCAAGCGGCGGTACTATCTCATTTGCCGTTAGAAGTTTCCTCCTTAGAACAGCATCCGCAGAAAAAGACGACGGCCAACGCCTCCTATCAGAAAAGGAGGAACGTACTCTTGGGGAAAAACTTGCTTCAGGCATCCAGGCCATAGCCAAAGAGAAAACCCTCTACCTGGAATACCCCGAAGATGCTGTTCACTTCCTTCAAATCTGGTCGCGTTACGGTTCCCGGGACGAGACCAACCGCTACCTGAAAAAATCGTTTAAGTCCAGGCCGGAGAATGCCCTGGCACTCCTAAAATGTTATCAAGAAGCCTCCGCAAGCCCGGAAGCCGATTCCGCCGGGAAAAAGGAATTTACCCGGGCAAATTACGCTGCACTCGTTAGAGTCGTTGACACCGATAGCGTCTACACAGCCATCTCCAGACTCCTGAAATTCAGGTTTGAAAAAGCGGAAGATAAAACCCTGGCAGACCCTGCCGACAGGACAATCGCCTACCAGTTCGTACGCATCCACTATGATATTAAAAAATAGTATGAATAAGCCCGGTATGGTCAGCGGATATTACCTATCAAACGGTTACGCATACAGTAAAAAGGGGGGAATCTGTCCCGCTTAACTCCGCAAAGCGCTATCGTTTGACATTACGTCTCATATTAAGGTAAACTACTACGGTACAATTATCTGAATATCTGAACAGGGTAATTGTACAAGCAAAGGGGACGTGATTTTTTACAGTGATGCCTCTGTTACTTAAGACTTCAGTCTGCTCGTTTGCGTATTATCATTCCCCTCCCACTAGAAAGGCGGCCGGACTACTTAGAACAATTAAGTTGTACTGGTGATATGGGATTGCTTAAAGGACGCAAGGATACTATCTTACTTCTCTTAAAAATAACCGTACTATATCAGTCTGTTGACGTTTATGACACCAGTTGAAATAACAGGGTGGCTTCAAAGCTACTGTCTCTTGTTCCCTTGTTTTAATCCGTTAACGCGCAAGGATTGGCAAGTTAAGATAGTGACTAAAAGGCAATTTTAAAATAATAAAACCGGAGGAGAAATTTATGGCTTACCCAACATTCGAGTCAATTACACTTGAGAAAGACAAGGAATACCCCAAAGTTACCTACCTCACCCTGAACCGACCCGATAAGAACAACGCCATCAGCATCGGCGAAGATTACATGACCGGCGATATCAAGAAGGCCATGTGGGAAATTAACCATGATGACGATTGCAACGTGGTTATCTTCAAGGGCGCCGGCAAGAACTTCTGCGCCGGGTTCGACCTGTCCATGGTCTACCGCGTTTACGGCGGCGCCAAAGGTGTCAAACCCAGCCAGAGAATCAGGCTGCAGACCGACCAGGACCAGCTTTATGGATTCCCGCAGGCCATCCTGGACTGCAACAAAGTCGTCATGGTGCAGGTCCACGGCTGGGCCATTGAAGCCGGACTATACATCACCAAGGCCGCCGACATTGTAGTCTGCGCCAAGAACGCTAAGTTTTCCCAGATGGGCCAGCGGCTCGCCTTCGGCGGTCTGCCCACTCTGCCTATCGAACTGGTCATGGGTCACACCAAGAAGGTCGAAGAAATCCTGCTCACCGGCCGCACCATCAGCGGCGATGAGGCCGAGGAGGCCGGCTACGTCACCAAGGCCGTCCCCGAGGAAGACCTGGAGTCAGAGGTACACAACCTGGCTGCTGCTATCTCCCTGCTGCCGCGCGACTGCGTGGTCATGGGCAAGTTCGCCCGCCGTCACATGCTGGACAGGCTTGGTCTGACCAATCTCAAGGAGGTCATTCTCTACCATTCTTTCAGCACCAACCTCCATTACGAACCGGATGAGAGAGAGCTCATGTTCATCAAAGACAGGGAAGGCATGGGCGAGAGAGAGGCCTTCCACAAGATGCACGAGAAATACGAGGAACGCCTCAACAGGACCAAATATTTCAAGAGCTACCGTCCGGAGAAAAAGAAATAAGGACTTCGTAGTCTGCTGATAAGGAGCAAATGTAATGGCACATCCAGAATTTGCCAAAGACGACTATTTCAAAATAGACGTTGAATGCCATCTAAGCGGCGAGGCGAACAAGAAATACTTCAACTACTTCCCCGAATACAGGAAGTGGGTGTACGGCACGGCGGAAACCGCCCGCGCTTTCAACGCCGTTCCCCACCATGTTACCAAAGACTGGAAAGAACCGCCTGTAACCAAAGCCGAAAAATCAGATTTGGCGGAAGAAGACCAGCTCATCATTTACCTGGACCGCTACGGCGTGGACATGGCCTGTATCCTCCCCGAGTCCATGATGGACACCACCGGCTATTCCACCAAATGGTCCACCAACGGCTATCTGCTGGCCGCCGCCGAAAAGCACCCGGATAGATTTATCGTTCAGCCTAACCTGGGACCAATGATCAAGAGGGGCATGAAAGAAGTCCTCTGGGAGCTGGATTACATGGCACAGGAAAGAGGCTGTAAGCTATTCAAGTTCTATCCTCCGGAAGACACCTACATAAACGATGAACGGATATGGCCTTTTTACAAGAGATGCGAGGAACTGGGAGTCGTGGTTACCATCCACACCGGCTGGAGCTGGTGTCCTCCTGGTAAAGCCAAATACTGCCTGCCGGTCCTGCTGGATGACGTCGTGAACGATTTCTACGACCTTAAAGTCGTCGCTTTCCATGCCGGCTGGCCGCATTGCCATGACCTGAACATGGTAGCTTTGTCTCATCCTAATGTATACATCAGCCTAAGCCTGATCATGCCCTGGTACAGAGCAGCACCCCGGCGATTAGCCGAAATCATCGGCGAGGCGATTCAGTTTGCCGGTCCGGAACGCATTGTCTGGGGAACCGATTTCTACGGCCCCGGCGGACTGTTCAGGGAAGCGATAATAGGCCTAAGAACATTCGAGATGCCGGAAGACCTGCAGAAGGGCTACGGCTATGCCCCGGTGACCGATGAAGTCAAGGGCATGATTTTCGGCGAAAATCTCGCCAGAATACTTGATATCGATACGTCCAAACGACGCGTAAAATAATAAATAGCTAAAGAAAGGAGAAATATGTCTACTGAATTCCCAATACTGTTTTCGCCTATCAAACTCGGGCCCCTGGAGATCAAGAACAGAATTGGCGGTTCCTGTACCACCACCGGCGGCGCCGATATAAATGGGTACATCACGGAAGAGTGTTTATATTCTTATGCCGCCCGGTGTGAAGGCGGCGCCGGTTTTATCACCATCGAATGTACCTTCGCCACCGACTGGGGCGCCAAGACCACCAGCTTCGGCAACCCACGTCTCAGCGGCCGTGCCTATTACGAAGGCATGTCCAACCTGGCCGAATCCATGAAGCAGATGGGTGCCAAGGCCTTTATCCAGATTACCCCCAGTTTCGGTCGGCAGGGTTCCGGCCGTCTGTCCGGCGAGACGCCGGCGGCACCATCGGCCATTCCCTCCGAGAGGCCGCAGGACTACGAACAGAGGATTATGCCCCGCGGCTACGAGACCAAATCGCAGACGATGGGCGGCACTACCGTCCCCAAGGTCCTTACCATCGAAGAAATCGACTATATGGAGAGGACGTTCGCGGACGCCGTTGCCGGCGCCAGGATTTGCGGCTTTGACGCCGTCGAGTTCCACAGCCCGCACGGCTACCTCATTCACGAGTTTCTATCACCGCGCTCCAACCAGCGTAACGACCTTTACGGGGGCTCGCTGGAGAACCGGTTCCGCTTCTTAAGGAACCTGCTGGTCAGCGCCCGGCGCCGCGTCGGCCCGGATTTCTGTCTCGGTATCCGCCTTAGCGGCGACGAGCATATGCCCGGCGCCATCCACGAGGAAGAACTGATACAGGTTGCCAAATGGTGCGAGGAACTCGGCGCCAGCTATATCCACCTTTCCGATGGCTCCTACGAAGCCAGAAAATGGTTCTTCCCCCAGGACCCGTTCTGCTTTATCGAACATGCCAAGCATTTTAAGAAAGAACTTAAGATACCTCTAATCGTTCCCGGCCAGCACGACCCGTATCTGGCCGAGGAAGTGCTCCGCAACAAGTGGGCCGACGCCATTACCATGGGCCGCCAGCTCGTTGCCGACCAGCGCACCCCGAGCAAGTGGGAAAAGGGCGAGGTTGACGAGGTAAACCGATGCCTGCGCTGCAACGTATGCCTGGCCCGCTTCAACCGCGGTCTGGCCATCCGGTGCGCCGTGAACCCCAACATCGGCCGTGAAAAATACGACCCCAAATACAGTTCGACCGATAACGCCCTCACCCTCCGGCCACTTCCCGAGCCGTTCATGCCCCCCTGCCAGGACACCTGCCCGGCCGGACTGGACATTAACGCCTACGTGCTCATGGCTTCCCGCGGGCAGCTGGGTGAGGCCTACCGCTACCTGAAGCAGTACACCCCCTTCCCGGGTGTTCTCGGGCGTGTGTGCCCGCACCCGTGCGAGGTGGAATGTAATCGCGGCAAGCTGGACGACCCCATCGCCATCAACGATATCAAGCGTTATATCGCCGACTCCGTGATGAACGAAGGCCTGCCCGATTACCTCAAGAGACAGTGCCTGCCCGAGAATCTCCCCATCACCAGGAAGGAGAAGGTTGCCGTAATCGGTTCCGGCCCCGCCGGCCTGACCGCGGCTTACTTCCTGATTAAGAAAGGCTACGCCGTAACCGTTTTCGAGGCGGCTGCCAAAGCCGGCGGCATGATGGCCTACGGCGTCCCGGAACATCGCCTGCCGCGGAAGGTAGTCCAGTGGGAAATCGATACCATCAAGAAGATGGGTGTTGATATAAAGACCAACAGCCCGGTAAAGAATCCGGAAGACCTTAAGAAGAAAGGCTACAGCGCCGTATTCGTCGCCGCGGGCGCCCAGAACAGCGCCAAGCTCAACGTGTCCGGTGAAGATGCCGCCGGCGTCCTCCAGGCACTCTCCTTCCTGAAAGACGTAAACAGCGGCAAGAAACCGGCCGTCGGCAAGAAAGTCGTCGTCGTTGGCGGCGGCAGTGTTGCCATGGATGCGGCTACCTGCGCCCTGCGCCTCGGTGCCGGCAGCGTCCAGGTGGTCTGCCTTGAGTGCAGCCCCGAGGAAATGCCCGCCCAAGAAGATGAAATCGCGCAGGCTATGGATGAAGGAATCAAGGTCGATATGAGCTGGGGCCCCAAGCAGGTACTCGCCAGCGGCGGTAAAGTCAAGGGCGTCGAGTTGAAGCGCTGCACAAGCTGCTATAACAAGGCTGGCGCGTTCGCCCCTGTCTACAATGAGAAGGAAACCAAGACGACTGACGCCGATATGGTTATCACAGCCATCGGCCAGAGAGTTGACCTCTCCTTCATGGCGGACAGCAAGATAAAGGCCACCAAGAGAGGGGCCATCGCCGCTGCCGACCGCAGCCAGGCGACCAGTGTCGCCGGTATTTACGCCGGTGGCGACGTCGCTCGCGGCCAGGGTCTGATGATAGAGGCCACGGCTGACGGCAAGAATGCCGCCATAGCTATTGACTGCTATCTGCGCGGCGTTGACCTCCCGCCCGCCCCACCAAAGGCAATCCTCGCTGATATCGAGGAGCCGGCCTTCCAGTTCCACTTGAGGGAGTACAAGAAAGAGGACCGCTGCACGACGGAAGTTCTTGCGGCCAGCAAGCGGAAAGGTAACTTCAAGGAAATCAACCTTGGCTTTAAGGATAAGGAAACCTGTGTTACCGAGGCCAGGCGCTGCCTGACCTGCCGGTGCTCGGCTGTCAGGTACTAAATCCGAGCAGCTTAACTCGAGCAAAAGGATTCGGGGAGGGGATGCGAGACACATTCTGTCTCCCCCTCCCCGAGCTTTTTAAACGTTACGCTTCTTTGGAAGTAAATAAAAAAGAACGTGTCATTCTGGCGAAAGCCAGAATCCATACCTCC
>Ga0315547_1000230_pt1 | contig 61706 bp, 54 predicted proteins | sample SalMarSW160240MG_2_FD_202542 | JGI IMG/M metagenome (GOLD analysis project Ga0315547, IMG submission 202542) | Salt marsh sediment microbial communities from the Plum Island Ecosystem LTER, Massachusetts, United States - Salt Marsh Sediment SW1601-240 ...
GGATGACGGAGACCCCCACCCGTACGGGCGCTCGTCTGGGAATTCCCGCCCCTATGGCGAACAGCAACGCTCACCCATAGAGCAGGGCATTTAGCCCTGCGATAAGAGTTGTTCAAACATCCCGTTCCAAGGGACCGCGGGTGGAGCTGAAGCTCCGCCCTTACAATCTTCGTTCCCTGAGCCGTAGGGATCCCGCCGCTGGCGGGATGGCTGTCCGCTTTTGAGTTCGGATAGTCGCGTAGCCACCCGTACGGGTGGTGCCGAGGCATAAAGCCTCGGCTACGCGCTGTCCACTTTTCGGGTTCGGACAGGGACACTTCTCCCGCCAAAGGCGGGCTCAGTGCGTGGCAAGCCCTGTCCCTACGTATTGTGCCTATCTGTGACTGCAAGTGGTGACAGGACGGCTTTAGAACGGTAAGTCGTCGTCCGCCTTTTCAGTAGCCTCATCTTCCACTGGCTCCTTCGAAGCCTCTTCCAATCGAGATAGACAGTCGTAATATCGTGTTAAGAGACTGTTCCTGTCGCTTCCACTATCCATTTTTGAAATAAGATGTTCCAGAGGACGCGCTAGCTCGTGCAGTACTACTAGTATTGGGTCCGGGTGAGGGAGATCTCTTGCTCGCTCAATCAAGCGCCTGTATGATCGTAGGAGATCGCGGAGAGCCGCTGGACTAAACGGGCTTACCGTCGGATGAGTCTTTCGGGTTGGAGACCGCGTAAGTGTCAAGACCTCCTCAGGAATATCGCGGTCCGAGCGGATCATAGCTGACTGGGCATGGTCTACATTCGCTAAGATGGCATCAACTTTCTGTTTTAGCTTTGGCCACCACATAGCAAACACATCATCAAGAACGCCTGGAGCTAAAGCCGAGTCTCCCAGCTCCCGATTGATCATTTTCACTACTTTCTTTATGTCTTGCTCTTCGAACCTGGCGGTCTGGAATTGCTCAAGTGGCCCCTTGATATCTGTTGGGTCAAATCCAAAAAGAATCGGGCACACTCTTGATTTATCTAAATTCTTTGAGAGGGCACCTACTTCGAACATAACCAAGGTTCCTGTAAATTGTCCCTGGTTAAGCATATGAGACCGACGCGTGACTCCTCCAGTTCCTTTGAAATTTCAGGAAACCAACGCGAACCTTTTGTAATATCATCCGGAGAGTAGTATGGTTTCACCGCTTGGATTACGCCGGGAAGCCACTCCCGGAATACTTCGGCTAACGCTTTACTCGTTTTCCCAGACCAAGTTATGAACACTTTCATTTCATACTCCTGAAATAATGATTACCTTGTATGCGATTTTCAATATTACACAATTATATTTATTTGTCAATATTTCTTTGCTTTTTGACCCATGTTTTGCGTCTATTACCGAACCAGATGTCAGCCTATCTCTCCGTCCGGGACAAGCTCGGGCGCTTTATTCTTTACGGTAAAATTAAATTCAGAGGCGTCGGTTTGCGAGCTACCCCAATTTGAGCCTGTTGAAAAACTTAAATGGCCGTCTTTGCGAGTCCCAACGAAATTGGGACGATGTCATCTGCTTCTGAATAAATCAATGAGTTAGAGATTGCTCCGTCGAGTTCCCTCGCTCACGCTCGGGACATGCTCCGCAATGACAAAAAAGTGGTTTTTCGACAGACATTTGTTTTCGTGATCCCTATTTCTGAAAAATTAAGGATTCTTTAATTGAGATTCGCCTTATCCATCAGCATTGATTACTTGAAACCTCTAACGCTCTGAACACCAAAGCCTTACTGGGATTGACATTAAAACATAATATTCTTGACACCAACAGCACGTTTGCGCAGAAATTTCTCACGTGCTAACCATCAGTGAAACAAGCGATTAGAGAATAAACCAATTTTGTGGCATTTCTGGAAAAATATTGTGGTAAAGATAGTTTTTTTGTTGACAAATTGGCATTATGTATGTAACATGATAGGACTTATCACCTACCCGTGAAGCGGATTTGCTAAGAGACGCCCTGCTGATTTTGGATAAGTAGATGTAATTAAGTGTCTTATCGACACCAATTCAATTCTCTGAAAAAGGAGAAGTATGCTGAAAGCTACTAACAATAAACTGACTATAGGTAAAGAGGAGTATTATCCGTTTTCAGCTGAGATGCACTATTTCCGGGTTAACAAGAGGTATTGGTCCATCTGCTTTGAGCGAATCAGAAAGGCGGGATTCAGAATCATATCCACCCGGGTGCCATGGAATCTGCATGAGCCGTTCATTGGGGATTTTGATTTCATGGGAGTAACAGATCATACCAAAGATCTGGTGGTTTTTCTGGAGTTGGCAAGAGAATTTGGACTTAAGGTGATTCTCCATCCCGGTCCGTTTATAGGTTCGGAATGGAAAAATGGAGGATATCCGGACTTTTTATACAACAGTCCTGAGATTTTGGCTTTAGATTCCGCTGGCGAGCCAGCTAAAATATCCGCAGGATTCAAATTCGGATCAGTAGGTGAGGATCTCATAGAGAGTGAGAAAAGGAGCGTCTTCTCGCCGCTTCACCCCCGATTTTTAGCTCACGTTAAGAGATACCTGGGCGCCCTTTCAGATATAATAAAAAACTACGTCTACCCCAAAGGTCCGGTGATTTTGGTCAAGCTGGATAACGGACTCCTATCTTTCTTTCCGGACCGCTCACCTGAAAACCTGAATCCTTTTAATTCAGACTACAATGAGCATCTGACCAACTCTCTGTTTCCTGAGTATCTCAAAGGTAAATACGAAAACATCAAAAGGTTGAATCAGCTTTACCGGGAGAAACACCGCGATTTCAAGGATGTGAAGCCTCCCCGCGGGTTGAAAATCTCCAAGCCTCAGAATCTGATCAAGTATTTCGATTGGATCAGCTTTAAGGAAAAGATTTCAACCGATTATATTTCGAAGCTAAAAGAGCTATATCTATCTTTTGATGTCTCTCCTTTGTTTTCCACTGATCTTTTCTTATCCCGGGATTTTTCATTGCCTTTTAACTGGAAGGCTTCAGAATCTGATGATCTTTTTACCGGAATAAACCTGTTTTGGCAAAATGATTATGTGGAGCTTACGCGTCATCTGCGATATTTTGCCACCTGTTGCAAATTCCCCTGGTCTTCAGAATTTGCCGTAGGGTCCCAGGCAGACCTGCCCAAGGGGGCTGAAAGATATTTTCCAGTTCCTCCCAGAAAAGTTAAGTTTCTTTTGACCACTGCCTTAGCCTCGGGGATAAGGGGGTTCAATCACTACATGTTCGTGGAAAGAGATCACTGGTACGATGCGCCTTTAGCCAATGACGGAACCATCCGCCCCAATTTTGATCTGATCAAAAAATTCAATGAGCTGGTTGCCAAGATTCAACTGGAGAATCTTAAATCCTTTCCCCAGGTGGGATTGGTCAATTACCGCCCCTATCTCTGGTTTGATTATCTCTTCCATGGTCAGTCGACTCAAATGAGATCAGGAGGAAAGACCTCAGAGCCTTTCTGTTATTTGCCATTTTTGCTTTCCAAAACTCATAAAGGATTGAGTCAGGATTTGATCAACTTAAAGCTTGACCATGGGATGCCGGATCTATGGTTAGAAGAGAGTTTAGAAGAGTTCCCGGTTCTTATGGTGCCTTGTGCCGAATTTATGGATGCGGAAACTCAAAAGCTTTTGATAAACTTAGCCAGATCGGGAAAGACCTTGATTCTGTTTGGTCTTCTGCCCCGATTTGACCTGAACATGAAACAGTGCAGGCTTCTGGCGGATTCTTTAAAACTACAGACCAAGGTTCAATCCTTGGTAGGAAGAGTGCAAACTTTCAATCAGCAGTTTACCGCTTTTCTTTATGGATATGTAAGGGGAGCTAAGAGATCGGGTGTTTTGGCAAAATACCAGGACCGACCAGTGGGGGTGGTTACAAAACTGGGCAAAGGGCGAGTTTTTGTTCTCACCTTTGATATCTCCGCTCAACTTTCTCACCACAAACTCTCCTTCTTAGAGGAGGTGCTTGATAGAGCAGGCGTCCGAAGCCAGATATACTGTGATGCTCCAGAGGTGGATTTAGTGTTACAAAAAGATGAGAGGCACGCCATCCTTTATCTGATCAATCCCTCCAATCAGAATTCCTCCGAAAATGGAAAAGAACAGAGAAAATTAATACTACGGTTTGATCCCCGAAAGCTTGGAATAAAGGGGAAAAGACTTCGTTTGGTTGATCTTCTGGGAGATGAGGTGATAAAGACCTCGTCGGAGGAGCTCAAAACCGGGGTTATCATCGAGATTGCTCCTCAAGACAGCAGGATGTACTTGATACAGGCAAGATAGAAGATTTTTGCTTCACCAGAAAAAATAAAGGCTCAGAAAATATCAATTTTTTTCCTTTGTTCTCCGTGGGATGTTTTCCCAGACGAGCCGTATGCCGGGACGTATGCCCTTCTGTCTGGGGGTCTCTGTCATCCCACGGCATTAGATTGAAGGTTGGTTCGGGGTGCCCTCCCAGATGGGTCTCCGTCACCCCGAACCACGCATGTTGCGGGGTAAGGGTACCCCGCAACAACAATCGAAGAACTCATAGGGGCGGGAATTTTCGTATGAATGCATACGCATATCCCGCCCCTATTTTGCGTAGTTTTTCGTTGGCAACCGATGCTCTCCTCCATTCACGGTGAGTCTCACCCGACCCTTTTCCTTAGAAAGGAGAGGGGAAAGTCACTCCCTTAGCGACGTTTTGCAGGATTTTTAAGCTTGCTTGAGTGTTTAAGATTTTGTATACTAATCTAACCAAACGAATCAAGTGCTAACCAGCATTCAACGAAAGGAGACAAAGATGAGAGATGAAAGAATGGTCACTCTGGCTAAAAATCTGGTGAATTACTCTCTGGAGCTAAAACTTGGTGAAAGGGTGTGGATCGAGACCAGAGGCTTCCCGGTCCTGGAGATGGCAAAGGAGATGATAACTCAGGTGACCAAAAAAGGGGCGATTCCCTTCTGGTATTACAACGACGATAGCCTCAACCGAAGATGGCTTCTGGAATGTAATGAAGATCAACTAAAAAGCTTGGCTGAATTCCATCTGTCCATGATGAAGCAGGTGCAGGCATTTGTATCATTCCGGGGAGGGGACAATGCCTTTGACCTGGGGGACGTTCCCGAGAAGAAGATGAAACAGTACATGACGATTTATTATAAGCCGGTTCATTTAGAGCAGAGGGTCAAGCATACCAAATGGGTGGTTCTGCGTTATCCCACCAACTCCTTTGCCCAGTTGGCAGAGACTTCCCAGGAGGCATTTGAGGATTTTTACTTTGAGGTATGTAACATAGATTACGCCAAGATGTCAAAAGCCATGGAGCCTCTGTCTGAGCTTATGAGCCAGACGGATAGGGTGCGAATAGTTGGACCGGGCACCGATATTTCATTTTCCATCAAGGGCATTCCCAACAAAAAATGCGACGGCAAGATTAACATCCCGGATGGTGAGGTTTTCACCGCTCCGGTGAAGAATTCTGTGAACGGACATATAAGTTACAACACCCCTTCGCTTCGGGAGGGAGTATTGCATGACGGGATCAGGTTCGAATTTAAGGATGGGAAAATAGTAGATGCCAAAGCTACGGTGAATCAGGACAAGATGATAAAGCTTTTAGACACCGACGAAGGAGCCAGATACATAGGGGAGTTTTCGTTTGGAATACATCCCGGCATTAAAAAACCCATGAAGGATACCTTGTTTGATGAAAAGATCTTTGGCAGTATCCATCTCACCCCGGGGGCAGCCTATGATGAGGCGGATAACGGAAACAAATCAGCTATCCACTGGGATTTGGTCTTAATCCAGACTGCTGAATACGGCGGAGGAGAAATTTATTTTGACGACGTCCTTATCCGCAAGGATGGCATATTCGTCCATCCTAAATTGAAAGATGTGTTAAGTGAGAAGGCGCTGAAGGGTTAGTTTATGATTGCGTCAAAAGCTTCACTCTTCCGCCTTTGGTATGCCCTACGGGCAGACCTTAGGTGGAATCATTGTTTCTGACGTTTTTAAAAGTGTCAGGTTCACAGGTAAGTTGACTCAAATGAGACCCATAGGAACTGAGGTCCTGACACAACATAAGGCTATTCTTTGTATTAAAGCAAACGCAGTTATTTCTGAACGGATGGCTCACCCGTCTGGGTGATACGAAACTGCCCCCTTGCCCTCCCAGACATTCACAGCTGATTGAGCGAATTAAGCAGATGTTTATACCACTTGTGTCGGTGGAGAGCTTTTATCAGCTTAATCATAATAATCAGCTGTGAGTCCAAACAATAAAAAATAGAAAGCTCTTCTTTTACTTCTTCTTCTAACTCCTTCGGGATCAACCATAAAACTCATACATTATCAATACTCATAGTTTTGGACACATCATGTGTACCACAATAAAACGGGTCCTCCCATCACAGAAACCAAATCTGGACAGAAGGACCCGAATCTTTAATTTCCAATAAAGCGAAATTGAATCTATCTGACCACGCTCTCTTGCATCTCTTGTGCCTGCATGTTCACGAAGGTGGCTTTTTTAATCTGAATACTGTTCAGATTGAAGGACTTCGGATAGTTGGGCACAAATATCAAGTTGAGGATGGGGCCATCTCCCGGCTGGATGAAGTCTACCCCGTTTATGTCCACCAGTCCAATTTTCAACTCACCCCTTTTAAGATTGTAGAACAGTTCCATCTTTTCTGTTCTGGGGGTGAGAGTGGGTGGTAACAAGGAGACCTCATCCGGGTTGAAGGTGATGAGAAGCTCCACCCCAGCCACTGGATCATCGAAGCTGGCAAAAATCGGCACCTGGCTCATTCTGGAAACATGGTCATATTCTATCTTGGAGAAGCCTACCTCCGCAATACCCGGAGGCGCCACCTTTTCCATTCCAGCCTTGGGTTCAACACAACCAGGTTGAGGCGCCTCCCCTCCTCGCAGGAGATATTTGATCTCATAGACTAAATCCACCATGTTTATAAAGCAATCTGTATTTACGTCTGTAGACCTCATAGAGATAGGAGGTGGTCCGCCGTAAGCCATAAAGTCAATGAAATACACGGGGTCTAACATATTGACATATCCGTCATAGTTAAAATCACCGGGAAGGCATCTGATCTGGGGAGGTGGGCCGGAGCGATAAAGGTAGTTAATCAGCCAGATTATATCCGATAGTCCTATGAAGCAGTCTCCGTTCACATCGCCCGCAGCTGGAGGATTGGGTGGCGGTCCACCCTGGAATAGATAGTTTAGCAAGAAGACCACATCGGCAATGTCCACCAGGGTGTCTCCGGTAACGTCACCTGGCATCCCTGAAGGAAGTACGTCATAGGGTAAAACAGTTATCTCCACCACGCCTGTATCAGTGCTGTCTCGACCGTCATCCACGGTGAAGGTAACAGTATAGGGTGAGTTTAACGTGTCGTCATCGGTGGTGATCCATTGGAAATAACAAACCATAGGTGAAACTTTGGGATAGCAGGGAAAATCTCCCACCCCGGATTTAGTCAAGGTCAAGGTATCCACAGTGTCCGGATCGGTGGCGATCACCGGGAAAGAAAGTTGAAGTCCGGCATAAACGGTCTGCGGTCCCGGGACAGAAATCTCTGGACAACGGTTTAAAGAAGAGATAACATAAAGTAACACCTGCACGCTGTCGGTCACCTGTTTGGTTATCTCCGTCCCGATTATGGTCAGCACATAAGTCCCCAAAGGAGTAAGGGAATCTATGGCGATAATCAAAGAAGAGGTGTCGGTGGGAGTCATCACCGGAGGATCAAATTGATAGGTGGCCAGAGAGGGAAGCCCTTCCAGCGTCAAAGTGCAAGGTGAGTTGAAGCCAAAGAAGGAGGTCAAGATCACCTCATAATCGGTGGTATCACCCTGCTTAACCCACTGAGTATCAGGCGCCACATCCATGGTAAAATAAGAGGTGTATATTATTGAAAAGGTATCGTCACTTTCATCAAATGGATCTCCATCTACGGCATCCGACACCTTCACCTTACATATGTCTGAGGTGGTGTCGGGCACCAGCCAGGAATAAACACCGTCATTGGGGGTATTCAGTGCGATGGGCATCCAACTGGTTCCGCCATCTGTGGACAATTCGATGTTTACATTATCCCCGTAAAAGTTCTCAGAAAACCAGGTTATATCATGCGTCTCGCCCACTATCCATACTTCACCTCCATTGGGAGAGGTGACTTTAATCTGGGGAGGACCGATCCAGAAACAATAAGGCAGGTTATGCCTGGGTATATAGGTTATGCCGTCAGATCGGCTGAACGTCAACCTGGTGGTGGGAGGCCAGAAGGTGGTGTCCATATAAACGTGCATGGTGTCCTGTATTCTGAAGGTGATAGTGGCAAGCAGAGTTCTATCACCCTCCCACCATCTCTGATCTGGTGAGCCGGTGGGAACCATGGAGAGCCAAAAATGTGAGATTCCATCCAAATTCAGAAAAAAGAAGTCCCACTCCCTTCCCGAAAAGTCCTCGGATAGGGTCATCATCCGGTTGTAAATGAGAGTATCTCCAGTTACTGGGTCTGTAATATGACGGAAGATGCTCCGATCACGGGAGGGATAGGGATACAGATCAGTGTTATTCCACCAGGATCCCAAACTGCAGTATTTAGAAGGATTGGTGTGAGTCCAGGTGAGAGGAATGGTGAAGCCAGCGATGGAGTCGATCTCATCCACCTGGTCATGGGTGACTAAAAGGGGAAACCTCACGAAGAAGGGGCCGGTTCCGCTGGTATCGCAATCTAAGCAGATGACATTCAAGGTGTCACATTCCCCTCGATCGTTTGGGTCCTCCGGGCATTGACCCCAGGATAAAGTGAACAATCCGAAGATCAAAATTATCATTCCCGATAAAAGCAAACCTCTTCTTTGCATTTTGAACTCCTTGATTGAAAAAGGGTTGAAGTGGGCGTTTCACATCCAAATAGAAAGGTTAGATTCCCTAACATGTTTTATGTCCCTGGGATGCGACCAGCTCCCATAATTCAAATAACTCCTGGAAATGAAAATGATTTTTTACTTCTTTTTTCTCCAGTTGGAGGCTTATTTAGAAAAAATTCTTTAAAATTGTGCACTGTAAATATAGACAGAAATCCACTACTGTCAAGCACTATTTGGGCGAGGATCATGTCAAGATAATTGTGAAAAATTATTGGTTATTCGTATATACTGTCCCTCTTACCACGGATCACCGGGATTGGGAACCGGTCCACCCAGATACAGATAATTAATCAGATACATCACATCCTCGATGTCTATAATTCTATCCGGAACAGGAAGATTTACATCTGCAGAGATAGGATGGGGTGGAGCAGGACCGTCTTTATATATATAGTTGATCAGATAAACTACGTCCGCAATATCTACCAATTCTCCATCAAAGGTAGCGTCTCCGGGCCAGTATGGCAACACAGGGAATTCTCCTGCTACAAACTGAGGGTGATAGCCTTCAGGCTCGGTGGTGGTGAAGAGCAGATGATTAATCGGAAGTATGAAGGTGGAGTCAACCTGCATAATCCCGGTCACATCGTTTAAAGTGAAACACAAAGTGGTGAAAAGCCCTTGAGTCGGAGGAATGGGAGGATCATGCACCGGGATCAAACCGACCAGCACCTCCTGAGTCAGAGTATCTAAAGTTACCACTCTAACCGAATCCCCTAAGTTAGTATCTCTGAATGTGACCGAATCAAAGTGAGCTGGTCCAGACCACCTAAGCGGTAGGGTGATCGCTCCCACTGAGTCATCATTGGCTACACGCACATGAGCGTAAAATAGACCCGGACCACTGGGTAGAGGATAATAGGCATATTCAGGATAAAACGAGACCGAATCCGGTGCTCCCGGATCGTAGGGGTCTTGCTCACAGACTAAATGGAACTGGCCTTGCCGATATTGGGGGGTATAGGTTACCGAGTCCTCCCGGGTGAACAAAAGGTGTTCCTCCGGAAGGGGAGAATTAGCTATGGTGTCGATGATCAGATTTCCGGTATCACTGGTGGAGAAATAGAACTTAACCAACATGCCTCGCCCATCCGATATGGGCTGTTGTCCGCCTACCTGGGCGGTGACCAGAACCTTCTGGTTGGGGTTGTCAATGGTTACCTGTTTATCAAATAGGTAATTGATCCTGCTTCCAAAAAAGCTGGCTGAATCCAGATTAGCCGGTCCAGTCCAACTCAGCGGAACCTGCAGACCGATGAAGGGGGTGTCGTTTCTGAAATAAAGCGGAATCACAACTTGCCCTGCTTCGGGCGGACAGGGGACTAAAAAGCTTTTTGATTTGAACAGCACAGAGTCAGGCCCATATGGGTCGTTGGGGTCCTGATCTGCAAAACTTGAGCCTGACAAAACAACAAAACATACCGAAACCATTAAAACTAAAATCAAAACACCCTTTTTCATCTTTTCCTCCTCGCCGTAGCTATGGTAAATGGATTTAGGGAAAACAAAAGCTTTTCCACTTCCTATTTGTGGATGGATTCATTCTCTTTTAAAGAAACAGCCAAAATAAAATATAACAAAAATATCCAAATAGTCAACAAAAATCTACACAATTTTTTAAAAAAACCCGCCATTTCAAAAATAAGTTGACTTTGTGAAACCTTTAACTAACTTTGCGTATAAGTGTTGGATTTTATTGAAGTTTAAGAACGAGTTTGGCTTAATTTCTGGATCTAAGCTTATGTATCGAATTGAGAAACACCCTATTTTGGAGGTGGCTGGGGAGGCTAAAACTCCTTTCTTCTTTAACGGAAAAAAGCTTTGGGCAAAAGAGGGGGAGGTGATCTCCTCCGCACTTTTTGCTTATGGCATAAAGATCTTCGGTCATCACCCTAAGGATGGAAGCGCTCAGGGTATCTTTTGTGCCAATGGACAGTGTGCCCAATGTCTGGTGATAGCAGATGGGGTTCCGGTCAAGGGATGTATGGTTCCGGTGAGGGAAGGGATGAGGGTGACCACCTGCGATGGTATCCCAAAGCTTCCAGCTGTTGACACTTTGCCGGGTGAATTCAAGCCTGTTCAGATAATTGACACTGATGTTTTGATCATCGGAGGTGGGCCCGCAGGGATCACCGCGGCTTTGGAGTTAGCCCCACATGGGATAGACGTTTTAATCGTTGATGACAAACATCGGCTGGGAGGGAAGTTGGTCCTTCAAACCCACTCCTTCTTTGGCACGGTGGCAGATTGCTTTGCTGGAACCAGAGGGATAGATATTGCTACAAAGCTCGCCTCGGAGATAGAAAAATATCCCAACGTTCAGGTGATGCTCAACACCACCGCGGTGGCATGTTACCAGGATAAAAAAATTGGGGTAATAAATGATAGAGGATATATTTTAATAAAGCCTGAGAAATTTTTGATGGCCACGGGTGCAAGGGAGAAGGCTCTCTCCTTTCCTGGCTGTGATTTGCCAGGGGTGTATGGGGCGGGTGCTTTTCAAACTCTGGTGAACCGGGATCTTATTCGCCCTTCGCAGAAGCTGTTCATCGTGGGCGGAGGCAACGTTGGTCTCATTGCCGCATATCATGCTCTTCAGGCGGGCATCGGGGTGGTGGGTCTGGTGGAAGCTATGCCCCAGGTGGGAGGATACAAAGTCCATCAGGATAAGATAAAGAGATTGGGGGTGCCAGTGTGGACCTCTCATACGGTCAAATGCGCCAATGGAAAAGACAAAGTTGAGTCGGTGACCGTGGTCGGAGTTGACCAAAATTTCTGTGAGATTCCCGGAACGGAGAGAACTTTTCAGGCAGACACTTTGTTGGTTGCTGTTGGTTTAAATCCAGTGAACGAACTGTTTGATCAAGCCAAAAAGTTCGGCATGGACTCCTACTCTGCCGGGGATGCCACAGAGATTGCAGAAGCATCAGCCGCAATCTTCTCCGGGAAGATAGCGGGGAGGGAAATGGCTCAATCACTGGGCAAAGAGGTGATGATCCCTGAGGAGTGGTACAAAAGATGGGAGATTCTGAAAAGCAAACCGGGGAAAACGTATCCTCTGGAGGTAAAGACCCCAAAGTCTGGCGTCTTCCCCATCATAAGATGCGTGCAGGAGATTCCGTGTGACCCGTGTATATATGTATGCCCCAAGGACATGATCAAGATGAGGGGAGATCCGATATTCGGCCTTCCTGAAGTAGTTAAGGACGAATGCACTGGTTGCACCCTCTGTGTGGCTGTCTGCCCCGGCTTAGCCATAACCATGGTGGATTTAAGAGAAGAAGGTCCGGATGGTTTGGTTATAGTTCCATTTGAACTTTTAGAGCTTGAAGTTAGTGTGGGAGAATTTGTGGATGCTGTGGATATGGAAGGCAACTTTGTGACCAGAGCGATAGTGGAAAAAATAGCCAAAAGGAAAGCCTATGACAGAACCATCCTGGTTACGTTGAAGGTACCCAAAGAAAAAGCAAGTCTGGTAGCTGGATTCAGGGTTCAAAATCCCAAGGAAAGCGAGCCAATTGACGTTTCACCCCCCTCCTGCGTAGATGATGAAACCATCATCTGTAGATGTGAGCGGGTAAAGGCTAAAGAGATAAGGAAGCTGATTCGACAAGGGGTAAGGGATATGAATCAACTCAAAGTCTTAAGATGCGGGATGGGCGCTTGTGGCGGAAAGACCTGTGAGTCTTTGATCATGAGACTATATCAACAGGAGGGGGTGGATTTAAGCCAGGTGGTTCCCTTCACTCAGAGACCACTGGTGGCCGAGGTGAAGCTGGGTATGTTGGCAGGTGAGGAATCGGAAAAATCTGAATAAGCGAGTGTAATGCTGAGGTTTTACACAGTTATTGCAGGGTACCCATACAGTATTGCATGTTTCGAAGAAAGGAAATCTGAAAAAACATAAGGTAGCTCTGTTTTCCTCTTTCAACCTTAATGGTTTTTTAGATAGTCATACTGTTATAACTTGGGCTTAGAGATCTCCAAAATGTCGAATTATGAGGTGATAATAATTGGCGCAGGCAGTGTGGGGCTACCCACTGCTTTTTTCTTAGCCAGAAAAAAAATTAAGGTTTTGGTGATAGATGAACTCCCTTCTCCGGGGCAGGGTCAAAATAAAAGTGCCATCGGAGGGGTGAGAGCCACTCATTCAGACCCGGCTAAGATTCAAACCTGTCAGCTGAGCCTTAAGGTCTTCTCCGGGTGGAAAGAGGAATACGGTGACGATATTAATTTTCAACCGGGCGGATACTGTTTTGCAGTTTATGAAGAGGAGCATGCAAAAAGCTTAGAGGAGTTGGTTGATGTCCAGAAAAGATATGGTTTAAACATTGACTGGCTTCAAGCAGAGGATATAGTTGGGCTTCTCCCCGGGATAAATCCAAAAGGGTTGAGAGGAGGGACCTATTCTCCTGAAGACGGAAACGTGTCCCCCATTCTAACCTCAAGAGCTTTTTACAAGCAGGCAGTTAGGCGGGGAGCAGAATTTAAGTTTCAGGAGAAGGTGATAGGGTTGGAGAAGGAGAAGGGTTCCGGAATAAAGGTCAAAACCGACAAGGGGACTTATACGACTGAGAAGGTGATAAATGCGGCGGGAGCAAATGCCCGGGAGGTGGGGAAGATGATGGGGGTGGACTTGCCCGTCTCTCCGGATTCGCACGAAGCCGGCGTAACCGAGCCGGTCAAGCCTTTCTTTCACCCCCTGGTGGTGGACATCAGAGAATTTCCTGGTTCTAAGAATTTTTATTTCTATCAGGAGAAAGAGGGTCATATAGTCTTCTGTCTCACGCCTGAGCCAATTATTCCCGGGCTTAACCGTGATTCTTCATGTGTGTTTCTTCCTCAAGCCGCCAGGCGATTGATCCATCTATTTCCCCGATTGAGAAACATAAGGGTGCGTAGAGTGTGGCGCGGACTTTATCCCATGACCCCGGATGGGGTTCCCATCGTGGATAAGTTAAAAAAATCAGATGGATTCTATGTGGCTGTTGGCTTCTGCGGACAGGGATTTATGCTTGGTCCGGGGATTGCTTTGAATCTGGTGAACCTGATCACAAAGGGAGAGCCACTTCTGCCTGAAGAGATCTTTAGAAGCTTCAGCTTTTATCGAGATTATGACCGTCCCTCCGAAGCATTGAAATAAATCTATTCTCTGCAATTTGCATTATGACCTCTTCCCCTATAGGGAGTGAGGTAAAAAAGAAATTCTATTCCTGAGTAAGAAAACAAGACAATTATTTCTATCCTCCAGCGTCCAAATTATATATCCTTCTTAACCATGAAAGGGATACTTCACTTTGCAACTTGTATGAACATGATTGCACAAAATTACGCACAATCTTTTGCCTCCTGGTTGGATTTGGTGGTAGCATTCAACCGGCAATTTCAAACAGATGGATAAGTATCAACAGGTGTTGCATTTCTGGGAGACTGGATATTCTTTTCCCTCGAAGCTGAAAGATAATTCCCAAAAGAAAAGCACCCTCTGGTGGCATGTATTTTGCTTTTTTACAGGATGGAACTTAAAACTCAATTAAGGCAAAAAGGCGAGGTATGAGTTTAGAGGTTGCAAACTAAAAGAAGAAGGGGGAAGAGATGGAACAGAATTGGGCAGTGTTGATCACGGTTGTTTTTGTATGTGCGGTTATGGGAATCGCTTTTCTTTTTCCAGCCAAAGGAAGAGACGACAGAAGATCGAAGGAAACAAACCATAGAGGGAGATAAGCCCAAAAAATGGAAAAGAGCATAGAATATAAAAAGTTTCTGCTTTTGAAGAATCTGGCACAAGGGATCAACTCCTCGGTGGAGATAAACCAGATCCTTCAAGAGACGTTAGACGGGCTTTCAGAGATCCTCAAATTACAATGTGCCTCCCTAACCCTGTGGGATGAAAAGACCAAAAAGATAACCAACCAGATAGCCTCCGGGGCGATGGAGAAGCTTAAGATCCTGCGCGATTTTGATCAACAGGTGATGGAAGCGATGAGAAAGCAAATTCACATGGAGTCTGTCTACGCCACCTTTGACATGGAAGGAGTGCACAGTGGTTTTTCCTATCCCATAAAAAGAGATGGAAAAATAGTTGGCGCCATCACCGGACTGGTGGAGGGATACAGAAACTTAAGTCAAGAAGAGGAGTTATTTGAAGCTTTGAGCCACCAACTGGGAATAGCTTTTACTAAAGCATTTTTGTGGGAGGCAAAGATAGGTGCAGAGATTGAAGAAGATGTGATAAAGTCCGAAAGGCTCAAAGCCATGATCGAAACCGCAGTTACCATCAACCATGAGGTGAACAATCCATTGGCGGCGGTTTTGGGGTATGTCCAACTTATTTTAAGCAGACCGGAGAATTTAGACTCCGATACCATCGACAAGTTGAAAAAGATCGAGACCGGTGCCCTCCGGATAAAGGAGGTGACCAATCGGCTTTTAAAGATAGTGGAGCCAGCCATAGTCAAATATGCCGGAGACGTGCGGATGGTGGACCTTGACCAATCAAAGATCAAAGAAGATGAAGATTAGAAGATAAGGGGCATTTTATATAAAATGAAAAAAGTCCCCCCACTTTTGGGGGGCTTTTTTTTGCTCGCTGGGGACTGTCCTCTGCTTAAGGCTGGTGTTCCAAGGCTGGCAGGCTTCACCTGCCGTTCGTTTCCCGTTGGTGAAGAACACCAACGGGAAGCAAGGGGGATTTCGGACCTACGACTCTTGTGGTTAAAATCAAAGTTTGCCTCTTTTTGTAAGTTGTTGATATTTGGATGTCGGCGCCGGGCTTACTGGCGTTTCTGGGCTTTCTGGTCTTTCTGGGGGCCATTTTAAAAAAATTCATCATCTGCAATGATGTGCTGACCTTGATCCCGTTCTTACCGAGAAGGATAGGTATATCAGCCCATAGGGGGACAGCGGTGGAAAAGGGGATCGAAGGAATTTGATTCTATGAATGTGAACGTTCTTTTCTCGCATATAACTCTCCTCAATAACATGTGGGCTATCTGGATTACCATCAAAATTGCAGTGAAATTGCTTTTGGGGGAAGTTAAGACTTTCCGTTACAGGACCTTTTCAGTTGCTCTAATTTCTTGAGTGATGTTTAAACGTTATGGAAATTGTTTGCATTAACATAATCACCCTCACTCCCGCCGATGATGGGATGGGAAGGAACTAAAGGGAGGGTGAAAGGATGTGTGGGCCACCTTGGATTTCCCCCTCACCCCCGCCTTTGGCGGGATCTTCGACTTAATCCTCTCCCCCAAGGGGAGAGGAAAACAAAATTCTCCCTGACTCCTGCCTATGGCGGGCAAGCCTGCCTATGGCGGGATGTGTCCACCCGCCGCCTTTGGCGGGGGGGCTTTGCCAGCCGCGGGCTCGATAATGGCTTTTAACTGGTTAGTTTGACAATACCACATCGCACCACATAATCACGCTGTTAATCTATGCGCAAACGGTGGGTGAATGAACCTTAGTCTGTCAAATCTGCACTCGGAGATAATAACCCACCCTGACCCTCCCTTATCAGGGAGGGAACCGCCCCCGTCCCCCTGACAAGGGGGACCTCGAAGATCCGTAGGAACAGGGGGTCAACCATGTAAAACTAAAATGTTGATGACCATAATCCAGCCCATACAACTTCTGTCATAACCCATGACGCTTTATGTAAAATAAGACTCCGAATAGCCCCCCGGATCAGGCTTCGGGGGTGCAGAATGATGGCTAATTTTATGTGTTACAAGTCATTATCAAAAAGACGGACAAAACTTCAAAAAATCTCAACAAATCCAAGATTGTATCGTATACTATTTTGTAATGAGTTCAAAAGCGAATCGATACAAAGAGCTTCTTGAGGCCAAAGGACTCAAGCCAACATACCAGCGGCTGAAGATTCTGGAGTACCTGGAAAAGCATGAGAATCATCCCACTGTGGAAATGATACATGAGAATCTGGTCAAGGAGATTCCCACGATCTCAAAAACCACCATTTACAATACCTTAAACGCTCTTCTGGAAAAGGGTATAATACATGCCATAACCATTACCGGGACAGAGATAAGATATGACCACAAAGTCTTTCCTCATCATCATTTTTTGTGCAAAAGATGTGGAAGGATAATAGATATCGATATTAAATGCCCCTATGTGGAGAAAAAAGAATTTGACGGACACAAGATTGAAGAGATACATGGTTACTTCAAAGGTGTTTGTAAGGAATGTTTAAAAAAGAAGGATAAAAAAAGGTGACAGACCTTATAGTTGATGTGATAAAACAGATATGGGACTTCACCTTGATCGTCAGCCCCTGGCTGATACTTGGCTTTCTCTTCTCCGGTTTGATTCATGCCTTCATCGGGGAGAGATTCATCAGGCAACATCTGGGAGGAGGAGGATTTTCCTCGGTACTCAAAGCAACCCTTTTTGGTATACCTCTACCTATATGTTCGTGCGGGGTGGTTCCACTTGCTGCCGGGCTGAAGAACGATGGTGCATCAAAGGCGGCAACCATGTCGTTTTTGGTGTCCACTCCTACCACCGGTATCGATTCAATATTCGTGACCTATGCGTTCTTAGGGACTGCATTTGCCATCGTCCGACCCCTATCTGCCCTGGTTGGTGGATTGCTGGTGGGTACACTGGTAAGCCTTTTGATGAAAGAAAGAATAGAAAAAAGAGATTTTCAATCTGACCTTGCACACGTTCATCCTCTTAAGGATAGGTTAAAAGATGGCTTCAGCTACGGATTTGGAGCGTTGCCTGAAGATGTCGGGAAGACGATCTTCTGGGGAATTCTAATTGGCGGCGCCTTGTCCGCCCTCTTGCCCAAGGATGTATCTGAGGTGTATCTTTCCAATCCGGTTATAGCTTATCCTTTGATGCTTGCGATCTCCGTTCCCTTATATGTGTGTGCCATAGCCTCTGTGCCGGTGGCTGCCGCCATGATGGTCAAGGGATTGGTGCCGGGGGCGGCGCTTGCCTTTCTTATCGCCGGTCCTGCCACCAATGCCGTCACCATCGCTTTCGTTGCCAAGAAATTCGGGAAGAAGATGCTTTTTATCTATCTTATCTCCATAATCTTTCTGGCTTTGGTATCAGGAATCCTGCTTGACTCCTTGTTGGGTGGGGTAGTGGTTAAAGATATACTTTTTAAGGGAAGAGAAATTCCCAATTCTGTCAAGCTGATTTCCACTTTTTTATTTATTGGTCTGGTAATCAAAAGTTTTTTAAAGACTAAAGGGGAAAAAATGGGGGAGGCAAAATACATATTTCACGTTCCAGATATGGATTGCAAACATTGTCAATCAGCAGTTGAAAAAGCTTTGAAGGGTATTCCCGGAGTCAAGAATGTGGAGGTGTTGCTTGATAAGAAGCTGGTAAAGGTGGATGGGGAGGTGGATAAAACAACTATAGCGGAGCAATTGGAAAAAGCCGGCTACACTGCAAAGGAAAGAGCACAATGAACACTAAGACCTTACACAAAATCAGTTATGGCTTGTATGTTATTAGCTCAAAAAAAGGTGAGCGCTTCAACGGACAAATTGCCAACACGGTATTTCAAACCACTTCAGAACCTCCAACCATAGCGGTGAGTATTAACCATAAGAATTTGACTCATGAGTTTATTCGGGAAAGCAAAGTTTTTTCAGTATCCATTCTATCCAAAGAAACGCCGTTGAAATTTGTAGGGCATTTTGGCTTCAGATCCGGTCGTGACATTGATAAGTTTAAGGAGATAAATTATAAGGTTGGCATAAGCGGTGCCCCCATAGTTATGGAAAATACCATAGGTTACTTAGAGGCTGAACTTGTTGATAGTCTGGACGTAGGAACGCATACTGTTTTTATCGGGAGGGTGATCGGCGCCGAAATCATCGAGGATAAGGAGCCCATGACTTATGCCCATTATCACAAAATAAAAGGGGGTAAGGTTCCAAAAACAGCGCCAACATACAATGAAGCAGATAATGGAAAGGAGACAAAGAAGATGGGAAAATACGTGTGCACGGTCTGCGGGTATATCTATGATCCTGAAAAAGGCGACCCTGATTCTGGAATAAAGCCAGGAACACCTTTTGAAAAGTTGCCGGATGACTGGGTGTGCCCGGTTTGTGGCGCGGACAAGAGCGCATTCGAGTTAACCGGAGGAGGTGAAAAATGAAATATTGGCGTTGCACGGTTTGTGGCTACATTCACCGGGGAGAAGAACCACCAGAGAGATGCCCTAATTGTCAAGCTCCCAAAGAAAAGTTCGTAGAGGTGTTTGAGGATTTCGAGCAGATTCATATGCATTATGCTCAAAAACTCTCCTATGGTGAACAGGTGGATGTCAATCCCTTCTTTGGGAACTTTTCTGGGCTGTCACCCTTTGTATACAACCTTCCCGTAGGACAACGTGTGCTCTTGCATAAACATCCCACCACGGATGAGCTTTTCTTCATTTTAAAAGGGCGAATAAAATTTAAAGTTGGTGAAAAGGAGCTTGTTGCCGTTATGGGTGATGTTGTTCAAGGAAAGATGGATGTACCCCACACATTTGAAAACATCGGGGATGAGCCTGCGGCATTTTTGTCGGTCAAAGGTCCCAAGCCGGTTGATCTGATAATGCTGGAGAAAGAGTAAAGTGATGATTCTCATCTAAGATTCCTCGGATCAAATATGAGACTTTTAGAACAGCTTGGAAAAAGTTAATAACAACTGAAAACTATCAAATTGGCACAGAGGAATAAGAAAAAATTGAGGAGGTTGATGTGGTTGTCCGCGAATTAAAACCAAACATTTACTCTGTGGGTGCAATAGACTGGGATAGAAGGTTATTTGACGAACTCATACCACTTCCAGATGGAACCAGCTATAACGCCTACCTGACAGAAGGGAGTGAAAAAACTGCACTTTTGGACACGGTCGATCCCACAAAAGAGCATGAACTTCTGGCGAACTTAAAAAAGCTCGGAATCAAAAGCATAGATTACGTCATTGCTCATCACGGTGAACAGGATCACTCAGGAGCTATTCCCACGATACTTGCGGCTTATCCCGAAGCCAGGGTTGTGACTAACCCTAAGTGCAAAGTTATGCTCATGGATTTGCTTTTGATCCCGGATGATAAGTTTATCACGGTAGATGATCGGGAAACGTTATCGTTGGGGGATAAAACCCTGGAGTTCGTTTATACCCCCTGGGTGCATTGGCCCGAGACCATGGTTACGTTCCTCCGAGAGGACAGGATTCTTTTCTCCTGCGATTTTTTCGGCTCTCATCAGGCTACAAGTGACCTGTTTGTAACTGATGAAGCACTGGTTTATGAATCTGCCAAAAGATACTATGCAGAGATAATGATGCCCTTTCGGGTTCCTATCAGGAAAAACTTAGAAAAGATAAAGGATCTGGATATAAAGATAATTGCTCCCAGCCATGGTCCGGTTTACCACAAACCGGAATCCATCCTCGACGCTTACAGAAATTGGGTGTCAGATCGGGTAAAAAATGAAGTGGTCATACCCTATATCTCCATGCATGGCAGCACAAAGCGCATGGTTGATTATTTTGTGGATGCTCTGATAGAGAGAGGAATAACTGTAAAACCATTCAATTTGACCGCAACCGACATAGGGGAGCTGGCCATGGCTCTGGTAGATTCTGCCACCATAGTAATTGCCTCACCTACTGTCTTAGTCGGTCCTCATCCGAACGTTGTTTATGCCGCTTATTTGACAAACGTTTTAAGACCGAAGCTGAAATTTGCATCGGTAATTGGCTCCTATGGTTGGGGAGGAAAAATGATAGAGCAAATTACAGGTATGCTGACCAACATTAAAGCGGAGATACTACAGCCGGTTTTAGTAAAAGGTTATCCCAAAGAAGAAGACTTCAAATCTTTGAACAGATTGGCAGACGAAATCCTAAAAAAACATGAAGAGCAAAAGCTTTGTTAATAAGAAGCTTTAACCATGGAGGGCGCGATGTCATGTAACTGGAATGACCTTATTAGATGCTGGATGAGCAACAGGATACCAAGCAGGATGTTAAAAGTTGGCATACTTGGATTGGTGATATTTTTGGTTCTTTCTTCTCCGTTTGGGGTGGGCTATGCTCAAGAGCCAAACTCCAGCGACGAGACAGAAAGCTGTCTCTCCTGCCACGCCTCGGTTACCCCCGGCATTGTGGCTGACTGGCAAAATAGCCTTCACGCCAAACAGACTCCGGCTGAGGCTTTAACAAAAGAAAGTCTGGCGCGGCGAGTCTCAGCAGACAGCATTCCAGAGCACCTGGCTATGACCGCGGTCGGCTGTGCCGAATGCCACACCTTAAATCCAGAAAAGCACAGGGATACTTTTAACCATGGGGGCTATCAGGTGCACACCGTGGTCACACCTGAAGATTGTGCCACCTGCCATCCAACGGAGAAGGCCGAGTATGAAAAAAACATCATGTCCTATGCTCACATCATTCTCACCAATAATCCGGTTTATCATAGCTTGATGGTTGCAATCAACGGCATTCAGGATTTTGATGGCACCGAGACATCCCTGAAAGATCCGGATGAGAAGACCAATTTTGAATCCTGCTTGTATTGCCATGGAACCGAGGTTATGGTGCAAGGCATGACCACCCGGGAGACACCACTGGGTGAGATGGAGTTTCCCATCCTCTCGGGCTGGCCCAATCAAGGGGTGGGTCGTCTGAATCCGGATGGGAGCATGGGTTCCTGTGCCGCCTGTCACACCCGACATCAGTTTTCTATTGAAATGGCCAGAAAACCTTACACCTGTTCCGAATGCCACAAGGGACCGGACGTTCCAGCCTACAAGGTGTATCAGGTCAGCAAACATGGCAACATTTTTTCGTCTGTGGGTAAGGACTGGGACTTTGATGCCGTTCCTTGGGTGGTGGGGAAGGATTTCACCGCACCCACCTGTGCCACCTGTCATGTTAGCCTGGTTGTGACTGGGGATGGTGAGTTTGTAGCTGAGAGGAGTCACCAGATGAATGATCGTCTTTGGAAAAGGATCCTTGGTGTGATCTATGCGCACCCGCACCCCAAATCTCCCAATACCGCTATCATAATGAACAAGGCTGGACTGCCTTTGCCCACTGAACTTACTGGTGAGCCGGCATCCGAATATCTGATCGATGAAGATGAGATGCTCAAGCGAAAAGAGACCATGCAAAAGGTATGTCTCTCCTGCCACAGCACCCAGTGGGTGGAGAACCAATTCGTGCGTTTCGAGAACACCATCCAGACCACAAACGAGATGACCTTAACAGCTACCAAAATTCTGTTGACCGCATGGGAGAAGGGCATCGCACAAGGATTACCTCAGGGAGCTAACATTTTTGACGAAGCCATCGAGAAGAAATGGGTGGAGGGGTGGCTCTTCTTTGCCAATTCCACCCGCTATGCCTCAGCCATGGCTGGAGCCGACTTTGGCGTCTTTGCCAATGGACGCTGGTATATGTCCAAGAACATCCAGGAAATGCGTGACTGGCTGGAATTCAAGCTCAAAGAAGACAGTCAAAAGAAGTAGGCAGTTAAGAAAAACTAAATGAAAAGTAAGAGATCAGATAAGAGCAAAAATAGAAGAGTTTATAAAAGAATCAAAGGAGTTGACATTATGAATGAACAGTCGGGCAAAGAAGCAAGAAAAACAAAAGTAGGCGAGCAGGCGAAAGACTTTGTCTTAAAAGATCAAAACGGGAAAGAATTCAAGTTATCCCAGTTTAAGGGCAAAAGGGTGCTCCTTTCTTTCCATCCTCTGGCGTGGACCGAGGTGTGCGCCAAGCAGATGAAATCGCTGGAGGAAAACAAGGAAGCTTTTGATTCCCTCAACACCGTGGCACTCGGAATGAGCATCGACACTATACCATCAAAACTGGCCTGGGCTGAAAGTTTGGGGATAAAAAATACTCCCCTGCTTTCAGATTTCTGGCCCCATGGAGAGGTGGCAAAGCTTTATGGGATTTTCCGGGAGAAAAACGGATTTTCTGAGAGGGCAAACATAGTGGTGGATGAGGATGGGAAAATAGTATTCTTCAAGACCTACCCGATAAGCCAGTTGCCTGATATAAATGAGATAATAGATTTTTTGAAGAATCTAAAAAGGTAGCTGATAGAAACGGTTGATATCGGTGACTTAGCTTCGGCTTGTGGGTATTGAAATGAAGATGAGGTCGTGACCGTGGGTTCAGATATTGTTTATGATGCAGAGCTGGATTGTGTCGGCCTCTTTTGCCCCATGCCAATCGCCCAGACTAAGGAGGAGATTGACAAGATCGAAGTGGGGCAGGTGTTGAAGGTGGAGGCAGATGACCCGGCAGCAGAAGAGGATATCAAAAGATGGGCCAAGAGGACCGGACACCAGATTCTCAAATTCGAAAAAGAGGGGACGATTTTAACTTTTTTTATAAGACGCATGAAATAAATTAGATTAGATAAGTCAGATAACCTGTTTTTGAGAAGGAACACGGGAGGCATAAAATGAAGGACGAAAAATCAATTCTGTATGTGCAGACCAGCGATCAGCCGGAAAGGCAGTATTCACCTCTGGTTTTGGCACAAACCGCCAAGGCCATGGATCTCAATCCTAAAGTGTATTATTTAGGCCAGGGATTAAAAATACTGATTCCGGAAGAAGCCAAAAAGATAAAGCTGGGAACCTTTCCCAGTGTTTTGGAGATGGTCAACAAAACACTTGAGATGGGAATTGAGATTTATGTATGCGAAGCATCCAAGCAGATGCTTGGTTGGGAAAAGGTTGACCTGATACCCGGAGTGAAGATCGTGGGTGCAGCAACCTTAAACGATCTGGCATTGGATGCAGGTGCAACCATGTGGTTTTGATTTGAGGGGAAGAAAAGATTTGACTTTATAGGGTATAAGTGTTGATTGAAAAGATGGCGACTTCTTTCGACTCGATTCCAGATTCTGACGCCATCTTCCCATTCGGAGGTATGCCTATGAAAAGGATATACTTAGATCACGCATCAGCCATGCCCGTAGATCCCCGGGTATTGGCTTTTGCTGAACGGTATCTTAAAAGCGACTTCGGAAATCCTTCGTCTTTGCATTCGGCAGGATTGACGGCGAAAACGGCCATAGAGGATGCCAGGAAAAAAATTGCAGAGCTTATCAACGCGGAGAAAGAAACCTGTATCATCTTCACCGGTTGCGCAACTGAATCCAACAACTTAGCTATTAAAGGAACTGCACTCCGGAACATGGGAAAGGGTAAAAAAGTTGCCGCCAGTGCCATAGAACATATCTCGGTTATCAATCCCATGAAAGAGCTTCAGAAAAGTGGTTTCGAATTCACCGTCATACCGGTGGACTCAATCGGTATGGTGGATGTAGAAAAACTCAATGATAGTTTGACTAAGGATACAACGGTGACCTCGATAATGTACGCCAACAGCGAGATAGGGACCATAGAGCCTATCAAGAAGATAAGTGAGATAGTTCACCAAAAGGCTTTGTATCTACATGTGGATGCAACCGCCGCCGCAGGGCGCATACCCATCGATGTGCAAAATGATGGGATAGACTTGTTAACGCTGTCGTCTAACGACATGTATGGTCCTCAAGGGGTAGGTACATTGTATATCAAACCGGGGGTAAGGCTTCAAACTGTCCTTCCCGGCGGTGGACAGGAACGGGGCTTAAGGTCCGGGACAGAGAACATATTCGCCATCGTTGGAATGGGAGAAGCGGCAAGGATAGCGAAAGATGAGATGAGGCAGGAAAGTGAGAGGCTTGAGGAAATCAGAGATAAACTAATCGATGAGATCACAAAGATCGAAGAATCGTATCTCACCGGTCACCCCAACCAGAGGCTGCCTCACCACGCCAGCTTTCGGTTCAGTGGTATAGAGGGCGAGAGCATACTTTTGAATATGGATATGAGGCACAATATACAGATAGCCACCGGGTCTGCCTGCTCTTCCAAGACTTTGGAGCCATCACATGTTCTTTTGGCAATAGGCTTGAAGCACGAAGAGGCGCATGGTTCCATGGTTATAACCCTGGGACAATCGAATAGACTTGAAGAGGTTCCCAAAATCACAGAAGCGGTTAAAGAGACCATTGAAAGATTGAGACAGCTTTCACCGCTGTAAAAGAAGGGGAGTGAGCTATATGGCACAGATAGGTTATAGTAAAAAGGTATTGGATCATTTCATGAATCCGAGGAACGTGGGTACCATAGAAGATGCTGATGGATACGGGAAGGTGGGGAACCCGGTCTGCGGAGACTTGATGGAGATGTATATTAAAGTAAAAGACGATATCATCATCGATATAAAATTCAAAACATTCGGCTGTGGTTCAGCCATTGCCACCAGCAGTATGGTGACCGAGATGGCCAAGGGGATGCACGTAGATGAAGCCTTGAAATTAACGCGTAATGACGTGGCGGACGAACTTGAAGGTCTCCCGCCGGTGAAGATGCATTGTTCCAACCTGGCGGCAGATGCACTTCACGCGGCAATTAAAGATTATAAGAAGAAAGGAGGCGAAACAAAAGAAGGCCAATAAAACATGGATCTGCACAAGAAAAGATGTTCACTCATGCTTTTTTTCTTGTCGTTCTTATTGCTGATTGAATAAAACATTAATTGGGTTGAACAAACACGGGAGGTAATGATATGGCTGGCCAGGAAAAGTATTCGTTAGAAGAGTGTCACAAGAAATTTGCGGTTGACTCTTTTAATCTTGTTTGGAGTCTTCTGGACAAAAAAGACAGAACCAAACAAGAAGACGATAAAATGGTTCATGCCGCTTTTGCTTCGCGTTTTCATTGGGGTGAGATTGGAACACCTGTTGAGTTTGAAAGAGGTGAATGGCAGATTTCCCGTGTGTATTCGGTTTTGAACAGGCCTCAACCTGCGATCTATCATGCCGAGAGGTGCTTGGAGATCTGCACGGAAAACAATATTGGAGACTTTGACATTGCCTTTGCCCATGAGGCTGTGGCGAGGGCAAGCGCTGCTTCGGGCAACAAGTCCGAGTTCGAGAAACACTATCAGCTGGCAAAAGAGGCCGGTGAGAAAATCAAGGGAAAAGAGGACAGAGAAATTTTCTTCAGTGACTTGGAATCAGGTCCCTGGTATGGCATGAAGTGATGCCTGCAATATCTCTTGAGGAAACAGAGGAGAAAAGATGGAGAATGATAAAAAACAAACAGGAGTAGAACAGCCTGAGCCTCAGACAACCAAACTGGTTGATTTGATAGATTACCAGAAAGGCTCTGTGGTGAGCCGGGAGATAATAAAGAAAAGGATGGGAACAGTAACTTTATTTGCTTTCGATGAAGGATAAGGGTTGAGCGAACATACTGCGCCATTTGATGCCCTGGTATACCTTCTTGACGGTGAAGCAGATATCACCATTTCCAGAAAGCCCTTTCGCCTAAGGGAAGGAGAAATGATAATAATGCCGGCCAATCAACCGCATGCTCTGAATGCTGCAAAGAAATTCAAGATGCTTTTGATAATGATACGGTCTTAATACACGAGGGGAAAATAACTATCTTACAGCGGGTGACTTAATTGAAGGGAATAGGAATGGCTGAAAAAAGGAATTTATCCGTTTTTGAGAAATATTTAACTCTCTGGGTTTTAATTTGCATCGGTGCGGGCATACTGATTGGGAAGATAGCGCCGGAGGTTGCAGTCAAGTTAGATTCTATATCCTTTTATCAGGTTTCTATTCCCATCGCCATCTGTTTGTTTTTTATGATGTATCCCATTATGGTGAAAATAGATTTTGCGGAGGTGGTAAAAGCGGCAAAAACGCCCAAGTCCGTGGCTTTGACCCTGTTCATCAACTGGGCCATAAAGCCGTTTACCATGTATTTGATCGCCTTCTTCTTTTTGGGATACCTGTTTAAGGGTTTCTTGCCCGGAATGGAGATTATCAAGACTGGACAGGAGGTGGAGCTATGGCGAAGTTACATTTCCGGTGCGATCCTTTTGGGAATTGCTCCCTGCACGGCCATGGTATTAATGTGGAGTTATCTGGCAGAGGGCAATGACGGACTCACCCTGGTAATGGTTGCCGTAAACTCTCTTTTAATGTTGGTACTTTACGCACCTTTGGGCGGTTTCCTTTTGGGCGTAAATGCCATGCCCATACTGTGGCAAACCATATTGCTTTCGGTAGCCATTTACGTAGCCCTGCCGTTGGTGGCAGGATACTTTTCACGGAAGTGGATTATCAGATCCAAAGGTTTGGAATGGTTCAAGACAAAATTTTTGCACAAGCTCACACCAGTAAGCATAACCGCGCTCCTTGTCACGCTGGTGCTCTTGTTCTCCTTTAAGGGACGGATCATAACAGAGAATCCTCTGACCATCCTGTGGATTGCTGTCCCGCTCTTTATCCAAACCATACTGATCTTCAGCTTAGGATACTTTGTTCTATCAAGAGCCCTGCGACTTTCTTATCATGATGCTGCCCCTGCTTCCATGATCGGTGCCTCCAATCATTTTGAGGTGGCCATTGCCACCGCCACCATGCTTTTTGGATTGTCTTCAGGGGCAGCGTTAGCAACCGTGGTGGGTGTTTTGATCGAGGTTCCGGTAATGCTTATGCTGGTTTCGATCTGCAGAAGAACGTGCTTTTTGTTTGAAGAATGTCACCTGGATTTACCTCATTGTAAACGTGGGTATGCCACTGAACTTATAAGTAATCAAAGGAGGTTTTAACATGATTGATTACGGATTCAGAAAAGAGATTGACCTTCCCTTTGAGAAAGCTGAGGAAGTGGTCACAGAAGAGTTGAAAAAGAAAGGTTTTGGAATTTTAACCAAGATAGACGTTAAAGAGAAGTTCAGGGAAAAGCTGGGAATAGATTTCAAGAATTATGTTATCTTGGGTGCCTGCAATCCTCCGTATGCGCACAAATCTATTCTGGCGGAAGAAGACATAGGTTTGATGTTGCCGTGCAATGTTGTTATCTACGAGAAAGAAGGCAAAACAATCCTCTCCATAATCAAGCCCTTAATTGCCATGGGGATGATTGAAAATGAAGCATTGAAGCAGATTGCCATAGAGGTTGAATCAAAGCTGAAGCAGGTATTCGATTCTTTAAAATAGCAAGGAGGGTGAATGATGAAAGGCAGTGTTGTTGTTTTGGGTGCGCTGATTTTGATTCTATTGATCTTGGCATTTATTTCTGGGATTGATCACAGTCATATGTGGGGTTGGGAGGGCGGGATGGATTTCGGACATGGAGGTGGTTATATGTGGATAATACTTTTGATTATAATCGGGGTGGTGGTATATTTGATTATACAAAACACAAAGTCCAAAACTGAAGGCGATAAAGAAACTCCCTTAGACATTTTGAAAAAACGATTTGCCAAAGGTGAAATTACCAAAGAGCAGTATGAGGATATGAAAAAGAAACTACAAGAGTAACATGCGCCACTTCATATAATACGGTCATGAGCTTTGATCCATCGCCAGATTCCTATTCGGAGGATTTCAGACATGGTCGAAACGTATTTGCCATGTTACTGAAAAGAACTTTTCAAAATAAACCAAAACCACGGAGGTGTATTATGAAGCCCAGGGTGGTTCTCATTTTTCTGGTGAGCTTGTTTGTTGCCTCGGTTGCTTCAGCCCAGACGTGCGTTGACTGCCACAGAAAGTTCACGCCGAATATCGTTTCTGATTGGCAACTGAGCAAGCACAGTCAAAACGGGCTCGACTGTTCGGTATGCCACGGCGATCTGCACAAGTCTGCTCAAGACGTGGCGAATGTGCAAATTCCAACGCCGGAGACCTGCGCCCTCTGTCACCAGACGCGGGTTCAACAATTCAAGGATGGGAAACACGCCCTGGCCTGGGCGGCGATGAAGGCCATGCCCACGGCTCACTGGCAGCCCATGGCGTTGATGGAGGGAATGAAGGGATGCGGTGGGTGTCACAAGATCGGGTTGAAAACGGAAGAGGAGATAAAAGAGTTAAAAATGGATGGTGCAGGATTTGGGGTAGCTTCATGCGATGCCTGTCATACCCGGCACATCTTCTCTGCTGTCGAAGCCAAACAACCTCAAGCCTGCCAGACCTGCCACATGGGCTTCGATCATGCGCAGTGGGAGATGTATTCCTCTTCCAAGCACGGCGTCAGATATTTGTTGAAACAGAACGGGACGCTTCCTGAAGGTGTTGCCGCACCCACCTGCCAGACCTGCCATTTACAAGAGGGTAACCATGCCAACCGAACAGCCTGGGGATTTTTGGCGGTCAGGCTCCCCATGCCGGAGGACAGCCAGTGGGCGGCTGACCGGGCAACTGTTTTGCAGGGACTGGGAGTGCTTGACCCGGATGGAAACCCTACCCCCAGACTTGACGTGGTAAAGGCGGCGGACGTTGTCCGGCTTACCCAGGAAGATTGGCAACAAGAGCGGGATGAGATGATAAATACCTGCAACCAGTGCCATTCGGTGAACTTCGCCAAAGCAGAGTTGGAAAAAGGCGATCAGATGATCGAAGAAGCGGATCATCTTATGGCTGAGGCAATCCGCATCGTAGCTGGCTTATACCAGGATGAAATAATTCCAAAATCGGAAAGCTACGCTTATCCGTTCCCTGATTTGCTAACCTTTCATGATGCGCCGACCGTGATTGAACAGAAGCTGTTCGTTATGTACTTAAAACACCGGATGAGAACCTTTCAGGGAGCTTTCCACGCCAACCCGGATTATGCTCTCTGGTATGGCTGGAGCGAGATGCAGCGAGACTTAACGGAGATCAAAACATTAGCTGAAGAATTAAGAGAGCAATAAAGATAAGAAAAAGTAAGGTGCAAAAATTCAGTTGCATGAGAGCGTATCTGGTATGATTGCTTCGCACTTCAAGCCAAATTCAGTCTTTGGTCTGGACTTCAGATACGTTCAGAAACCGTAAATTCATAACAAAGGAGGTGTTAGGATGACTGAGAGATTGCAGGTTTATAAGTGCGAAATCTGCGGGAACATTGTGGAGGTTTTGCACACAGGTGTGGGAGAGCTGGTCTGTTGCGGTCAACCCATGAAGCTCATGCAAGCACAGACGGAGGAGCAGGGTAAGGAGAAGCACGTTCCCGTGATCGAGAAGACAGATAAGGGGGTTTTAGTCAAGGTGGGATCGGTGCCGCATCCCATGGAGGAAAAGCACTATATTGAGTGGGTGGCGGTTGATACTGACCGGGGAACCTTCAGAAAGTTTCTGAACCCAAATGAACAGCCTGAGGCTGAGTTTGAAATCAAAGAGGGGGTCATCGGAGCCAGAGAGTATTGCAACGTTCACGGACTGTGGTCCGGAAAAAAGTAAAGAAGGGAAAGGATGGCCGCTGTGTCGGGGTAGACCTCAAACGACTACTCACGGGACAGTGGCTATGGCAATCCAGACAAAAGAGTCTGATTCTGGTGAGCAATTTTAATAGAAGACCAGAAGGAAGGAGTGTTAAGAGAGGCTAACCTTTAACTGGAGGAAAAATGGAACCCAATAACTTCAAAGAGATCATCACCTTTGCCATTCGCAAGGAGGCAGAGGCTTATAATCTCTACACCACCTATAGCCAGTTAGCTAAGTCTCCAGACGCAAAGCTTATGTTTCAGGAGTTGGCTAAAGAGGAGCAAAAACATCGGGAGGTCCTTGAGGGAGTAGAAAAGAAGGATGTTTCCGAATATAAGCTGGAGGAGATCCCCGATTTGAAAATCGGTGATTTTGTGGATGAGGAGGAGTTTTCGTCAGATATGGATTATGCGTCCGCTTTGCGATTGGCCATAAAAAGAGAAGAAAACGCGCTTAAGCTTTACAATCACATGGCGGAAGGGACAGATGATCCTGAGCTTAAGAAACTTTTTTCGGCTCTGGCTCAGGAGGAATCCAAGCACAAACTTCGCCTGGAAAGCGAATATGATGAAAACGTCTTGATGTGGGCTTGAACAACAGTATTCAAGGAGCGTTGAAATGAAAGAAGACAAGAAGAAGGTTTACAAAGAGGCGGAAGGTAAAATTACCCCAGAAATGAGTGCTTTGGAGGCTGTATCAGTAGCCATCTATAACGAACAGTTCGCCTTTGATTTTTATACCAAGCTTTCTAATACTATCAAAAACCAAAGTGGGAAACAGAAATTCAAATTTCTGGCTTCTGATGAGAAGAGACACCGAGAGCTTTTAGAAAATCATTATAAGAAAATAAGCAGTGGGAAGGAATTTTCTTTTGATCCCGGTAAGCTGAAAAAGATTCAGGTTGAAATCAGAGATAACACCACCGCTTCAGAAGCTCTGGATATCGGAATCAAAGCGGAAAAAGAGGCATACGAATTCTACAGCAAAAGTGCAACAGAGACCAAGGATCCCGAAGCCCAAAAAATGTTTACGATGCTGGCAGAGCAGGAGGATCGCCATTACAACATCCTGACAGCGGAAAAACAGGCTTTGACAGGCCAGTTTTACTGGTTCAGCCTGGATACGCCTGGAATAATGGAATACTAATGTTTGAGCGGTCTGCCTATAACCCTCTCAAGCTTTTTGAGGGCATACAACAGATTGCGCTCAATTAATGCAAAATGGAGGTAAAAGAATGAAAAGCCTGAAAGGAACCAAAACGGAAAAAAATTTGTTGACCGCTTTCGCTGGAGAATCACAGGCGCGGAATCGCTACACCTACTTCGCTTCGAAGGCAAAAAAGCAAGGGTATGAACAGATATCAGCAATCTTTTTGGAAACAGCAGATAATGAGAAGGAACACGCCGAAAGAATCTTCAAATTTTTAGAAGGTGGTGAGGTGGAGGTTGCGGCTTCATTTCCTGCCGGTGTGATCGGAGATACGGTAGAGAACCTGAAAGCCGCCGCTTCTGGAGAAAACTATGAGCATACCACCATGTATCCGGAGTTTGCCCGCATAGCAGCAGAAGAAGGTTTTGACGAGATATCTGCCGTTTTTAGATCAATAGCGAATGCAGAAAAACAACATGAAAAAAGATATCTGGGATTGATGGAGAACATTGAGAAGGGCAGAGTTTTCAAGCGGGAAAAGGTGGTAAAATGGAAATGCCGCAACTGCGGATATATTCATGAGGGTACCGAACCACCGGATGAGTGCCCCGCTTGTGCCCATCCAAAAGCATACTACGAGCTTTTAGGTGAGAATTGGTAGAGACAGCAACATCGCCTTGCTGTTGTCCGTATCTATATTCGAGCTTCGCATATCTCTCCAGATCCGGGGGATGCTGATCGGGCGGGGGTTCAACCCCCGCCCGAACCAAGAGAATTACCTTGCACCTTTTCCGTGATTGTCATAAATTATGCCGTTTGATATAGCAGAGTTTGTGTTGTGTCAGGACCTCAGTCCTGACACCTTTTTAAAGCGTCAGGAGAGGAGTTCCTGACGCAACTGTGAATATCTTCCTTCGGGCTCCTCATGGCTGGCGAGGCAAGTCGGCAGTCAGCAAACCACGTGGACATTGTGCGAAAATGAACAATAGAGTTATTGTGAAAAATAAAGACCAGGAGCAACGTGGGGATGGTTCCAATCAGATAAACAAAACATCGAGTAGATTGATCAGGGGGCTATTGATTATTGCAGGAACTCTTTTCGTGGGGCTCGGAGTTCTTGGAATATTTATACCTCTTTTGCCTACCACTCCCTTTCTCCTACTTGCCGCTGCGTGCTATGCAAAGAGTTCTGAAAGATTTTACCATTGGCTCTTGAACAACAAATGGTTTGGAAACTATATCAAAAACTATCGAGAAAAAAAGGGGGTTCCATTAAAAGTAAAGCTCTCATCCATTTCTTTATTGTGGATCACAATACTATTTTCAGTCGTTTTTATAGTTGACATTCTTTTGTTTAGGATCATTTTGATTTTGATAGCTGCTGGCGTTACCATACATATCCTCTACATTCGAACTTTAAGACGATAAAGAGAAGTTATAATAGATGCTTGAAATGGTTTGGGATCAGATAAACTTTTATGACTTAGCGCAACAGCCGACATGAGATTCATCCCGATGAAAGTAGGAATCCCCCAAATGCCTCTCCCCGGCTTCGCTTCCTTCGGTTTCTCAAGGCAGTCCCTTCGTTTCCTCAGGACAGGCGGGACAAGTCGGCACTTTGCTAACACCCCAGGCGTTACTTGGCATAAACATGTCATTTATGTATGCAATTAAAATGGCCAGTTGGAGTGAAATTGAAATCTCGTAAAAGATGTTGACTTTCACCCAAAAATTACATAACTTCAAATTGCTGGTTTCATAAAAAGGAGAGATTGAAAGGGAAACCTGATAAATAAGGGAAGGAGGCACTGAAGGAGGTGGCAAGAATACTCAATCCTTCGACTACGTTCAGGGTTGATTCTAAGTGAAATCGAAGGGTCGATCAAATCTTGTTAAAACTTGTTTTTAATGAAGGTTCTCTTGGGTTTAATGATGTGGTCATTGGAGAGGCCGGAATCGCTATCTTGCCCACAGGGTCCCAATTCGGACTTCTTCCTCCAAAAGAAACATTATTAGACAAAGAGGAATAAAAAAGAAATGGAGGTAAGAATGCAGGGTAGCAAACTGTACGTGGGAAATCTTGGTTACTCTGTAACCAAGGAGGAATTGGAAGAATTGTTTTCCGAGCATGGCGAAGTTAAGCAGGTCAACATAATTGAAGGTAAAGGTTTTGGATTTGTTGAAATGTCTAACTCATCGGAAGCTGAAAAAGCAAAAGAGGCATTGGACGGTTCCGATTTCAAAGGACTTACCTTGAAAGTTGACGAAGCTCGTCCACCTAAAAATAAAGGAAGAAGGGGTTATCGAAAATATTAGAATAATTGAGAGATAATCCAGCTTTAGTAGTAGATCCATTATGGTAATTTGCCAGCCATGTTGCATTGCTGTATGGCTAGCCACTTCGTATAACGCGGGGGTTCATGCTACGCCGTCTGTTGGCGGCTCGCCATAAAGGATATCCTCTCGCTAGCTGAGTCGGCTCGTCCTCGCTATGTGCAAACACTGAGAGTGAAACTTCGCCTGTAACGCTTGTGGACGTCGTAGACCTGGGGTAAGGAGGGCGACGTATGACTTGGGTGGGCAAAAAAAGCATAAAAACTTTATTGACCATCAAAGGGGATTTTTAATTATGGAAAGAACTCGCACTCATTTTTCGAAAATCGCACACAGATACAAAGATTTAAGAACCACAGATTTGGAACCAATTCTATTTATTAAAAAGAGACTGCAACATCTGAATAAAATTGAAGCGGTGGATGTTGGTTGTGGGGTGGGGAGATATGATATAGAGTTGTTCCATTATTTGGGAGAAAGACTCTATCTTACTTGCATTGATGACAATGAGAAGATGCTGGATGAGCTTACTAAGAATCTAAAAGAACACAAAATTAGAAACTTCAGATCAATAAAAGCACCAGCAAGGGCTTTGCCATTAGCCGCTGATTCTTTGGATGCTATCTTCACTTTCAACGCCATACATCTTTTCATATTTTTAAATTTCCTTAAGGAAACATTTCGAGTCCTAAGAGATGAAAGACATTTGTTTATTTTCACTCGCTTACGAAGCCAAAACAAGAGGAATGTTTGGGGAAGATTTTTCCCCAACTTCCATGAAAAGGAGAAACGGCTGTATGAACTAAGCGAATTGAAAGAAACGTTAAACAAGATACCAAATCTAAAATTAGAATCCATAGAATATTTCAAATATAGAAGAATGGCTAAATTAGAGTGGCTCATAACACAAGCCACACATCATCATTATTCTACATTTCATCTATATGATGAAGACGAGTTTAAAGAGGCTTTAGGAAAATTTCAGGGGAATATCACCCACCATTTCAAAAACCCAGATAATATCGTTTGGGACGATGAGAACATAATGCTTGTCATCAGAAAAAAAGTTGGATGAGGTTTTTGTTCTGCTCACCCTTGTGGCAAACTGCACCCATAGGTTTATTTTGAAAGACAAGGTTTGGGCTTTGGGATAAGATCAGTTTTCCCGACAACTTAGAAAACGTCGGTTAAATTCGTAAATCTGCATTATGTTACAAAATTCAGCACCGTATCAGATTTTCGGCTGGTTTTAATGCGTTTCGTTTGATTCGTTTAACGGTAACGAAACTCGTATCGAGGCTCGAAGTTCGAGATTCGAAGCCCGGAAAGTCAGTTCCTCACGGAATTTGGAGAGGTTGTGCTCCATGTTAGTCTCCGTGTTTAGCCATGCGGGAGTGTATTCCACATTTGTGCACCTGTTGGGGCATGATGTCGTCTGGAAAAAAGAGGGTTAAAAGATTTTTCCTTCAGGATGAATCCTTCAGGATGAATCCTTCAGGATGAATTCCTTTAGTTGCTGAAGGATTGATTTTACGGTCTTTACGCCACACAGCATATGCTCATCATACAAGAAAAAAATCATAAAAACTGTTACGGAACCCAAAATTTTTAGATACCAAATTGAATTCATTCTTGATATGAAGAACAAAACAAAAAGCTGGATCGCCTTTATCGTTTCACTGTTCACAATACTAACCTGTTGTTCTGCAGCACCTCTCTTAAAGGAAAATAGATACATCAAATCAATCAAGTTAGGTGGTGAGTGGTTCTTGAATAATCAAGACGAATCTTTCCTTTATTACCAATATGATGCAAAAGAAAAACAACACCCTAAAAAACATCACTCATTAAGAGAAACGGGTGCATTGTGGTCTGTGGCAAAATTGTCAAATTTTCTTAATGATCCAAGATATGATTCACTTGCTTTAAAAGGTTTTCGATATTTTGAAGAACATTTCGAATATGATAAGGAGAAGGATTTCTATTTTGTTAATATTACGCCAAATAAAATAAAATTAGGCTATTCGGCTTTTATGATCTTGACACTACTTGAGATAGATCACCCAAGAAAGGAATACTATCTGGATAAGTTTGCAAACGGCATAATGCTCATGCAGAAGAAAAACGGATCATTACGAACTTTCTTCTATTCAAATAGGTCAACCGGAACTGATTATTATCCGGGAGAAGCTCTTTTGTACTAATGTCACTTTATGAGCATAAAAAAGACAACAGATACTTAGAAACTGTAGAAGATGCTTTTCCTTATTACGTTCGATATTGGAGGGGCAATCCTAATACCGCCTTTGTTCCCTGGCAGACGAGAGCTTATCAAAAATTATATAAGGTAACTCAAAAAAGGGAGGTTGCGAATTTTGTTTTCGAAATGAACGATTATATGCTGAATCAGCACTTTCCTGGGGGAGATTGCATCAACTTCGATTTTTCAAAGGGAATAGTGACTGCAGTATACATTGAGGGCGTAAATAAAGCCTATGAGCTGGCCAGACAACTAAATGATAAAAAAAGAACGAAATGTTATGCTAACTTCATCAAAGAGAGCTCTGATTTCATTCTGTCATTGCAGGTTACGGATACAAATAATTTTGAAAAAGAGGCTGTTGGAGGATTTTCGAAAAACTACAATTCAAAATCAATGAGGGTTGACAGAAACCAACACGCAGTCATGGCTCTTATGGAAGCTTATGAATTAGGGATTTTGAGACACTAAATTCAGTTTTTTGCGCCTTTGATTTTATCCATTACCCTATTGGTGCCTCTACAAATTCTTCTTTATGTTTACTTCCTCTTATGAACTTTTTGTCATTTGAGGGCAAACCTTTCTGCTTCTCGAAGCCAAGCTTATGTGATACTGGACCAAAATTTGATTTCACATATCTGTTCACCAACGTTTATGAGGGGGAATCAACTTGACTTACTAAGAGGAGCAGGAAACAGTTTACATCTTATTATTCGTATGAATGCATACGCATCCCCCTTTAGCAAAGGGGGATTTAGGGGGATTTCCCAAGTTTCAAATCCCCCCCCTTTTCTAAAGGGGGGATGTAAACAATTATATGCTCCCCTTAATAAGTATGTATGTTAAATGAAATGCTAAATTACCATGCGGAAGGTGGTTCAGGTTGAAGATTAAGCAGGGTATGCTATGAAAAATAAAAGAGAAATGCCAGATTATTATCGCAAGGTCTATGAAAAATGGTATAGGTGGTTTGCTCACGTTTACGATCCCTTTGTAAAAGCCCTTTTTTTCTTTCTTAACGGAGGTTTTGGTGGAGAAAGGAGATGGCGGGAGTTAATAATTGAATGGATCCACCCTCAGCCGGGAGAAAAGATAATAGACATCTGCTGTGGTACAGGGACTTTGACCATAATGCTTGCCAAAGGACTTGCAGGAACAGGAGAAGTAGTGGGTATTGAACTTTTTCCTGCTCAATTAAGAATTGCTCAAAAAAAGAAAAGACCTAATGGACTCTTTTTCATTGAGGGGGATGCTCAAGATATTCCTTTTTCAGATTGCTATTTTAACAAAAGCATTATTTGTGGGGCACTGCATGAATTGCCCCAAGAGGTGCGAGGGAATGTTTTATCAGAAGCTTATAGGGTCACAAGAGCTGGGGGCAGGATAGTTGTAATTGAGCATAACAAACCAGACCGGAAGTGGAAGGCGTCCTTGTTTGATTTTATGGAACGTTTTAATCCCGAATACCCGACTTATAAAAACATGCTAGGGTGCGGGCTGATAAATGAAATCGAAAAGGCGGGGTTTGGAATAGTTAAAACCAAAACCACCAGTTGGGAATTTTTCCAAATTATATTGGCAGAAAGATAGACGAATAGATGATATATAAAATCCGGCATTTTATCGGACACAGGAGTTTGTCGAAGAATGGAGAGAGGAATAGGGGATGAGGGCTTTAAAATATCAGTTTTATGTTGTGTCAGGAACTCAGTCCTGACACAACTATTAAAAGCCGGCAGCAGATCAACAAGTTAATTTATTAGGGCAGGGCAAAAAGCACTTGACATGACAAAAACTATCTTTTAATTCTTGCTTATCATATCCAAGAACCTTTGGCGACGGATACCGTAATACTATTAAGAAAAAAATCTGTTAACTCTTTTCAGAAAGGAGCAAAGGTGAAAAAAGCATTCGTAGTTGTGCTGGTGCTTTGCTTGACGCTGGCGTGTGGCTCATCCAGAAAGGTTTACCGTATCGAGCCAGAGACCGTTACCGACTTAAGCGGTAGATGGAACGATACCGATGCCCGCCTGGTGGCAGAGGAGATGATAGCGGATTGTCTTTCCCGGGTATGGCTAACTGACTGGGCGGCTGCCGCAGGTGCGAAGCCGGTGGTGACGGTGGGAACCATTCGCAACAAGAGCAGTGAACACATCGATACAGAAACTTTTACCACCAACTTTGAAAGAGAGCTGTTAAACTCCGGTCAGGTAAAATTTGTCGCCGGCCGTCATCAGCGGGATGAGATTCGTGGCGAACGTTTCGATCAGCAGGACTTTGCTTCCCCTGAGACCATGAAACGGATCAGAGCGGAAACCGGTGCAGACTTTATCCTTTTAGGTGCTATTAAGTCGATAACCGATGAGATCGAAGGGACTAAGGTGGTGTATTATCAGACTGATCTGGAACTGATCAATATCGAAAGCATGGAAAAAGTTTGGATCGGTAGCAAGAAGATCAAAAAAGAGATATCCAAGAAAAAAACCAAGTGGTAAAATTGGTGGACTTATCATCAAAGGGCACTAAAGGGGCGGCCACTGGACTGCTTTTGTGCCTGTTTTTATCTGTCGGCTGTGGCTCGGTAGCGACTAAAAAAGCGTTTTATGAACCCATAACTGCCGATCTTTCAAACGATAATTTTGATGCGGCCGTTCAAAGAATCGAAGCAGCCAAAGCGGACAACAAATACAAAAAAAAGGATCGGTTCCTCTATTTATTAGATGCCGGATTGGCCTATCATTACGCCTCACGTTTCGATACCAGCAATGCCAAATTAACTCAGGCTGAAGATGCCGCGGATGAACTCTTCACCAAAAGCATCTCAAGAGCGTCTGCCTCACTTTTGTTGAATGATAACGTCCTCGAATATGCGGGTGAGGATTACGAAATTCTTTACACCAACCTGATCAAAACCCTCAATTATATAGCCCAGGATGACTTTGACGGCGCCTTTGTTGAGGTCAAACGAGCCAATGAAAAATTGAATCTGTTGGAGCTAAAATATGCTGATGCCTCCCAAAGATTCAAACAAGGCTCGCTGGATGATACCGTTAGGGTGGATATGGATTACCAGGCGAAAAAGGTGCGGTTCAACAACGACGCTTTCGCTCGCTATCTGAGCATGCATATGTATTCTACCGAAGGTAAGATGGACGATGCCCGAATTGATTACGATCTGCTCAGGTCGGCATTTGTAGAGCAACCTCATATCTATGATTTTGAGATTCCAAATATAAAACACTTCTCCAAGGACAAAGAGATACTGAGCGTAGTTGCTCTGGCTGGACTGGCTCCGGTCAAGGAGGCTTTAAATCTTCGTATCAGAACCGATAAGGACCTGGACTTGGTGCAGGTATTATACACCGATCCCTGGCGAAAGGATTCTGAATACGGGCATTTGCCCATGCCGGTTTCTGAGGATTATTACTTCAAGTTCTCCATTCCACAGATCATTCCCCGATCATCACAGGTAAGCCGGATAAGAGTTTTTGCTGATTCGGAGCTTATCGGTGAATTGCAACTGCTTGAAGACGTGGCAAAAGTGGCACAGGAGACTTTTGAAGCAAAAAAATCACTTATCTATCTTCGCACTGTTGCCCGCGCAGTTGCCAAAGGATTGGCCGCACATAAGGCTAAAAAGAAGGCAGATACCGGAGGGTTGAAAGGATGGTTGAAAAAGGCGGCAATTGACGTGGGCACGGATATCTCCGAAAATGCCGATCTTCGCTGTTCGCATCTGCTCCCTGGAAAAATCTATGTGGGCGATTTTGAGATCGAACCGGGGACCTATGATCTGACCATCGAATTTTTGGACGTGAATGGAGATTTAATCAGCGCCACAGATATTCACGAATATCGAGTTTTTAAAAACGCATTAAATCTGATTGAGGTTTTCTCTTTTAATTAACTCGGTCAGCGAGGATGTTATCATCTTCGTTAGCTTCTTATCACGTAGGGACAGGGCTCGTCCCTGTCCGAACTATAAGGAGGACAGCCATCCCGCCGATGGCGGGATCCCTACGACTGTCTTCCCTCTTGTGGATGACGGAGACCTGCTTGGGATAACATCCACAAGGAGCATAAGCATTTTTTAAAGATACGGCCAACTGATTTACAAAACGAAAAGTCAACCTAAAAAAGAGGAGGGATTATGTCCCACATGGAAAGAAGAGATTTTATAAGGTCCTTACTAGCTGGTGCTTCCGTGTTAGCGCTTGACTGGAGTCTCTTTCCCACAGGTGCAAGCGCTGATTTGGGTGAAAATGAATTTGATGCGGTAGTCATTGGCTCAGGTCTGGGCGGATTGAGCTGTGCGGCGGCTTTTGCCCGGCAGGGATTCAAACCTCTGGTTCTGGAAAAACATTATATCCCGGGCGGATATGCTACCACTTTCAAACGCCCCGGTGGGTTTGTCTTCGACGTCTCCCTGCACTCCACATCGGTCGGAGAAAGAGAGGGGATACATAATCTAATACCCGGCTTTCCTGAGATTACAGACGTGGAGTTTGTGCCCCATCCCAATCTTTACCGGGCTATCTTTCCTGATTATGATTTTCGAGTGCCGCAAAAGGATCTTCCCGGCTACATCAAAATGCTCGTCGGCTATTTCCCGGACGAGAAGCAGGGAATCGAGGGGATCTTTGAGGATATGAAAGGGGTGGCAAAAGATATCGGCAAATTATCCAGCGCCAAAGGTCAGGTCGATATGAGCCGCTTCCCGGTTGATTTCCCTTACTTGTTCAAATCCTACACCAAAACCTGGGGACAGATGGTGGACACACACATCAAGAATCCCAAGTTAAAAGCCATCGTCTCTGCACTCTGGGGATATTATGGGCTTCCGCCATCCAAGCTTGCCAGCTTATATTATGCCCTTCCCACCATAGGTTATCTTCAAGAAGGTGGTTATTACCCCGTAGGTAGATCCCAGAAGATAAGCGACGCCTTCGTGAAATTTATTGAAGAGCGCGGCGGTAAGGTAATGCTTAAAACAAAAGTAAAAGAAATATTAGTGAAGGATCATTCTGCTTACGGTGTAAGAACCGCAGATGGAGGTGAATATACCGGAAAGGTAGTGGTTTCAAATGCTAATGCTTATGATACCTTCCACAGCATGATGAAGGAGGACGACTATCTTAAAGATTATCTGGCAAGGATGGATCAATTTAGCGTCAGCCTCTCCAGCTTTCAAGTATTTCTGGGATTAAAGAAAGACCTGATTGGCAAAGTCGGAATTACCGATACCGAAATCTTCTGCACCACTGAGTATGATCCCGAGTCTGAATATCAGGCCGCTCTTAAAGCAGAGGTAGAGGGGGGCTTTGGTTTAATGCTATATGATAACCTCTATAAGGGTTACTCTCCGGAAGGAAAAAATACCCTCAATATCATCACTCTCCAGGGATATGATCACTGGAAGAGGTATGAAGCCGACTACTTCGGAGGCAAGAAGGATGCCTACCGGAAAGAAAAGGTGCGGATGGCTGATATTCTGATTAACCAGGTAGAAGAGACGCTTCTGCCCGGACTCCGAGACGTGATAGAGATCAAAGAGATCGGCACGCCATTGACTAACGTGCGTTATACCGGAAACTATCGCGGAGCCATATATGGATGGGATCAGACCCTGGATAATTCCGGTCAGAGCCGACTGCCGCACACCACGCCGGTTAAGAATCTCTATCTTTCCGGAGCCTGGACAAAGCCCGGCCACGGCTATAGCGGCGTTCTCTGGAGCGGACTGGAATGCTTCGGTGAGATTATGCAGAATTGGTAAGCCTAAAAGGATCTCACTGTGCGAGAATGGTGTTAATCTCGCCTGTTTCCCGCTCGTGGATGACCGAGACCCGTCTGGGATAACATCCACAAGGAGCATACTTATTACGTAGGGATAGGGCTCGCCTGCACTGAGCCCGCCTTTGGCGGGAGAAGTGTCCTTGTCCCAACTCAAAAGAGGACAGCCCCCCCCAAAACATCACAACTCTTTTTTTGTTGACATTAAAGCCGAAACTGTTGTATAATTATTTATGAGGAAAGTCTTATTGTTATGGTGAATAATTGGATAAATACAATTCAGAACATTGATTGCACTGAAGGTTTTAGAAAATTACCGGACAAATCGATTGATTTGATAATTACTGACCCACCCTATGGGTTAAATAAAAAAGGGGTCAGTAATGATTACAGCCTGCATCTCTTCTATTCGATTTTGCCCGAAAGTTATCGTGTTCTAAAAGATAAAAAATTTTTCATCACATTTTTCAGTACAAAGTACTTCCCCGAGGTATTTAAGAATAATCCCTTCGTATATTTTTGGAATTTTATCCTTTATTGCCCAAGCGGAAGAGTATCTTCTCCGATAGGTTTTACGAAGTACATGTCTTGCATCGTATTTAGAAAGGGTAATGCGAAGATGATAAAAAAAGGTAAAGACATATTTGTAGACACCCCAGGAAAATTAGTAGAACCTGATGAGGGTTTTATAAATCACCCCACACCCAAGCCGAAAACTTTTGTTAAAGAAATGATAAAAATGTTTTCAAGAGAAGGGGATATCGTATTAGATCCTTTTATTGGAAGTGGAAGCACCGCTTTGGCTTGTAAGCTCACAAATAGAAACTTTATTGGATTTGAAATTGAAGAAGATTACTGTAAATTGGCGCAGGAGAGATTAAACAGATTTTTGATATGAGAAACAAAAGTGAAATATTAGGGCAATACTTCACAAAAGTTGAAGTAGTTAAAAAACTACTAAATTTATTGTTAAGCTATAAGACATACAATAGGCAAATAAACATTCTGGAACCATCTTTTGGGACCGGCAATTTTATTAAGGTCTTAAAGAAAAAAGGATTTCAGAATATTGAGGGCTGCGAAATTGATAAAAACCTTGCAGAAGTCACTTGTGATTTTTTCAACTTCCCTGTAGAGAATAGATACGACCTAATAATTGGAAATCCACCTTTTACGAAGTACAACATTAAAGAAAGCTATTATTTCACAAACAGGTATATAAACTCTCCGTGTAGTCCACATCAATATCTAACAATAAAAGACCTAAAAAAAGATAAGTTGAAAATTGAGGAAGTTTTTATATTGAAATCTTTAAAACACTTAAAAGATGATAATTCCTCCATTGCATTCGTTTTGCCAATATCTTTCTTTATCAAGAAAAAGAACATCTCAGTTAAGAACCAAATACTGAAGCATTTTTCCACGGTAATCATCTATCAGAATCAGGAAATCTGGTTTGATCGGAACATTCCTTGCTGTTTTGCAATTTTCACAAATGCTAAGGATTTCAAAAACCAGATAGTCTTAATCTTCGAAAACGGCGAAAGGAACGAAGAAGTTTTAAATTTAGAAGAAATTCATGAAGAACTCATCCCCCAAGTTGCCTTTAATAAGAATAATCTTGATGTTAAAAATGGGAAAGGAGTTCCACTTACTGAATTTCTAAAGCCGGTGACTTTCCATGTCAAAAAATCTTTTCAAACAAACACTGTTTCGGCTAGGAATATTCTGGATAAAATGAAAATTCCAAGAGATAAGGAAGTCCAAGATTACGAGTTGGCTATAGTGAGAGTTGGCAACGCAAGTGTGGGGAGAAGTGGTCTTATAGATATCAGAGAGGATGTTTTAAACGATATGTTTTATGTGTTTGGCTTCAAAGGTAAGTACAGAAACAATAAGCAGATAAAAGAATCAATCTGTGAACAAATAAATAATAACCTCGATTATTTCAGAGATATCACTTGCCGGGTCGGTAGCAAATCAATCCGAAAAGAACATATCTATCAATTTAAGGTTGCCCTTGAATAATACTCTGTAGAACTTGTCGCATATCCCACGCATGTTTCTTCGACGCAACCATAAAACTTTTTGCGATACCTAAAAGATCTCCTCTCGTTAGCGGCACGTACATAATTTCGTGGTGTTCTGCTCTCCTGCCAATTATTGGTTTACTGTTACTGTCATGTACGTTATCAGCATACGAGCAAAAGTAAACCATGCTCTGATAACCGACTGCTTTTTGCTTGTGTTTTAAGATGATTTCTACAAATGTATTATCGCTTATTGTTTTTATAAATACTGGTGCCTTTTCCTCCCAAAGCTCAAATCCATCAGAAATCGTTTCGTTAGTGGCTACCCTCGTAATTCTACGGTTTGCTTCAATATCAAATTCGTTGTTTTCATTAAAACTAAGCAATTCTTGAATACTTTCCTCATCCACTAGACCTTCTTCGAGAGCCAACTTAAACATATCAGCCAACTCATAACTGAGATATTTCTTGTTGTCTTTGTGTGGTATGGTGATGACGGTTTCATTGTTTTCTTGAAAAACAGTTTCAATGTCGTTTATAAAATCTCGTTTCCTAATTTCGGTCTTTCCCTCTACTGCCGTCTTTAAAGATGATATTAGCTCCTGTCTTTTGTAATCCCCAAACAGTGTATCAAAGATATCCGGGTTTTTATTTTTCCTGTAAGCATCCCAAATGGTGTCAAAACCTAAGAAATAAGATATCTGCCATTCCAAGTAATCAGCCCTTGTGAAATTATCACGCTTTACGGATATTGGTATCCCGAAATTCTCTTCTCTTCTTTTTACTCTGAATTTGCTAGTCGGTTCCGTAATAGAGGCCGGGCAAATGATTCTGTTCTGCCTAATAATTAAGTTTGGCATGTTATTTAACAAAAAACGTGTAACTCTTTTTGTATATTTTGGCAAATTGTTTTAATTCGACCGCATCAACTCGACGTTCACCCGATTCACACTTGGAAACGAACGATTGTGGCTTACCTAAGAGTTGTGCCACTTCTTTCTGTGTCAATCCCGCCTCTTTGCGAGCAAGCCTTAAGGCTTTCAGAAAATTACTATATTCGGCAGTGAATACGCTCTTCGACATAGTGAAGAAATATATACCTTGATTCTGAATATCCCAAAACAGGATATTACTCTTTTCTGCCTCCCCTTTGTCTCCTTTCTGAGTAACCCGAAAAACCTTCATTTCTTCTGAGGACTTCGGCGTATAATACATATAAAAGTGGAGGGTTAAGTTCGCTTATGAAAAGGTTTCTCACATTATCCTTTTTATTAATTTTGCTTTTCTCTTTTTTCGTTTCCTCTTCAGCTCAGCAGCCAGGGACATTTCGCATCGTTCCTGCTCCGGAGCAGAAGTCGGACAAATATCTCATCAACCTGGATCTGGTGAGAGAACTCATCCGGTTGGGCAGGGCTGACGAAGCGTTGCAATTGATCAATCAACTGAGAGACGTGTATGGCGACACAAAGGAGCTTTTGACTCTTTTGAAGGAGGCATATCTTGCCGCCAAAGAATATGATAAGGTTACGGAGATGATCAGAAAAGACTTAGCCCGCCAACCCAAAAATTGGGTGCTTTATTGCGAACTGGCAAATGTATATCTTAAGAGTCAGAGGGAGGAGGAAGCTAAATTAAACTTAAACAGAGCTATCGAGCTTGCTCCGGACCGTAAAGAGGCTTATCGTCAGGTGGCTTCGGTTTATCTTAGAAATGGTATGGCGTCTGAAGCCATCGATACTTATAAGTTGGCGCGGATGAGTTTGGGCAAGCCTTCTGTCTTCGCCTTCGAGTTAGCCAATTTATATGAGGCGCTGAAAGATTACAAGCAAGCGGTGGATGAGTATTTCCTCTTTATGGGTGAGGATTCCACCAAATTTGATCTGGTGGAAGACAGGATCAACAGGCTGATTCAGACCGATGAGAATTTAGATGAGATCGAGTTGGCTTTGAGCCAGAGGATCGAAAAAAATCCGCAGGATAGATATTCGCAGAAGCTTTATGGAGATCTGCTTTTCCGCAGACAAAACTTAAGAGGAGCATTTGAGGTTTACAAGAGGGTGGATGCCCTTTTCGAAGCGGAGGGAAGATATATCTTAGAGTTTATAAAGATGTGCCATAATAAGAAATTCTTTGATCAGGCAATCCAAGCCAGCCAGTATCTTCTCACCACAAAACCCTCCAGACAGCTTGCTGTTTCCGCAAAATTATACATAGCTCTATCATATGAGGGGCTGGAAAAGTTTGTCCATGCGATTGACACCTATCAGGAGATAATAGACAGCTATCAGAAGTTCTTCACCCAGGAGGTCGCTTTTTCCCATTTTAAAATCGGGGAGATTAACCTGTTTTATCTTTTAAAGCCGGATAAGGCTTTTTCCTGCTTTCAGAATGTGGTCTTTGACTACCAGGATTCAGACTTCTATCCTGATGCCTTAGTGAGATTGGGCGACTGCATGATGGTCAAAGGTGAGCTGGACAGTGCCCAAACTCATTTTTTGAACGCTTTGAATGATTCAAAAACAGAATCAAAGGAAGAGGAGATAAAATTCAAATTAACTGAAGTAGAGTTCTATCAGGGAAACTTGGAGGAGGCTCTGGATGGATACAATCGCCTGATAGCTGATTTTCCCAAAGGACTTTATGTTAACAACAGCCTGGAGAGAATAATAGTGATCAGCGAGAATCAAGAGCTGGACAGATACTTACTCTCTGTATTTGCCCAGGCTATGCTTTCTAAGCTTCAGGGAAAGACAGAGTCTGCCCTCTCTGGTTTGGATAAGATAATTTCAGCTAAACCTAAAAACCTGTCTGATCTGGCTCAGCTTGAGAAAGCAAAGATATATAAAGAGGAAAAGAAGTTTTCTCTATCCTTGAAAGCTCTAAATGAGCTTTTGGATAAATATCCGGAAAGTTTTTTCTGTGCCCAAGCGCAGAAATTGATCGGCGATGTTTACAATTATCACCTGAATGATAAGAGAAAAGCCACCCAAGCTTATCAGAAGCTTTTGAAAGACTATGATCGTTCGGTGTATGTAGATGAGGTGAGAGATAAGCTGAGGGAACTTAAAGCTGAAGAATCCCCTACTTCCTCAGGATAGCTTAAGGAATCATTACAAATCAAATATAATTTTTAAACTGTTTTTTCCCTTAGCTTACGGCCTCTACCTTTTCCTTTTTAAACTCCTTTTTGGTCAGCTCCGCTATCTGATTTTCTAACTGGTTAATCTTTCTTAAGTAATCCTCTCTTTTTCCAATTCTTGTTTTGAAGCTGGTTCTTACTAAAAGACCCAAAGAGACCAGCATAAACAGGATCGAATTGACTGTTCTGAATATCTCGCCGAAGGTGAAGAGGGAATCCAAAAAAGCGGCGATTCCCAAAAACAGAAGCACCGAACACCAGATCAACATAACACCCCTCCTTTTGGTTAAAGCTTCCCGTCTCCTTGTTTTTTTTCGGACAGGTTTTACGCTCCCTTAATAATTTTTATAAGAAAAATCGTCATACACTCTTCAACTGTTTTCCTCACCGCATTTTCGTCAGGGACATCTCGTCCGTGACCAACAAAGGGTGTTTTTGAATTGACAAAGGGATAAATGTCGCTATATTATGCTATCCGTTAGGTATGCACCCAATGGTGCATACTCCAAATAAAAAATTTGGGAGGACGACAGTGGTTGAAGGCTTACGCAGGTGGTATGCAGATCAGGATCGGGTCTCTATTTTCATTTCACTTTTTGTTTTTCTGGCAAGCTTTGCCATCTATCTTAAAACTATGGCTCCCACGGTCTCCTTCTGGGATTGCGGGGAGTTCATCGCCTGCACCTATATTTTAGGCATTCCCCATCCTCCGGGAAGCCCGCTTTTTATGCTTATCGGGCGAATATTCACCCTGATTCCACTTTTCGATCAGATCGCCGCCAGAGTTAATCTCATCTCGGTTTTAACCTCAGCTTTAACCGTATGGCTGGGTTATCTTCTGATCGTAAAGTTGACCAGCAGATGGGGCAAGGAGGATCCAAGTTTATGGCTGAAGATAGGACGCTATGTAGGGGGGATGGTGGGGAGCTTCTTTTTGGCATTTTCCATGACCTTCTGGGCCAATGCGGTGGAGGCGGAGGTGTATGGTCTCTCCATGCTTTTGATGACGTTGATTCTGTATCTTACCCTGGTCTGGATGGACAATCGAACCAATCCCAAAGGAGATAGGCTTCTGATTCTGATCGCCTTTTTGGGACTTCTGTCCACCGGGATTCACATGACCATCTATCTGGTCATGCCGGCGGTGTTCTTGTTGATTATACTTACAGATCGCCAGAAGCTGTTGGATTGGCGATTCTGGGTAACGGTTTTGGTTTTAGCTTTGGTGATTCACAGTGTTACCCCATTTCTGATCTCACTTGGAATCTGGCTTTTTGTCACTTTGCTGTTTACCCTGTTCTATGAGAGCAAAAAGGTGTGGGCACTTTGCTTTTTAGTAACCTGCGCGGGGATGATAGGCTATTCCACCCAGCTTTTTATTCCCATCAGGTCCTCTTTGAATCCTGCCATAGATGAAAACAACCCCTCTGATTGGCGAAGCTTCAAAGCTTTCCTGGAGCGCAAACAATACGGAGCCGAGAGCATGATAGGCAGGATGTTTCATCGGAGAGGCACCTGGGCAAACCAGTTTGGAAACAAGGAGAGGATGGGATTCTGGGGATTTTTCCGGGAACAGTATATGCAAAAAAGCCTGTGGTTTATTCCCGTCTTTTTAGGGCTTTTGGGCATCTGGGAACAGATCAAAAGAAGAAAAAGAGAGGGGGTGGTGCTCCTCTTGCTCATCTTCGCCTGTACCGCGGGCTTGGTTTTTTACATGAACTTTGCCGACGGAACCCAACCGGATAGTTTTAGCGGTGAGATCATCAGATTGGAGGTAAGGGATCGAGATTATTTCTTCACCCCCGGATTTATGTTTTTTGCACTGGCTATGGGTTTGGGGGCATTTGGTCTGATAAGAACTCTGGGCAATCTTGTTGAAAAAAGATCAAAATACCTCCAGCTGGTTTTAGGAATAGTTGTGGCTGTTCTTTTGATTTTACCACTATTGGCTTTGAAAAAGAATTACAATCGAAACAACCGCGCTGGAAACTGGATTCCTTATGATTATGCCTATAACCATTTGATGGGCTGTGATAGGGATGGGATGCTCATCACCAATGGAGACAATGATACCTTCCCTTTGTGGTTTTTGCAGAATGTGGAGAAGATAAGGCAGGACGTGAGGGTGATAAACTTAAGCCTGCTTAATGCCGACTGGTATATCTTACAGCTTAAAAACATTTGGAATGTGCCCATCGACTTAACCTATGAACAGATCAAAGGTGTGCCCACCAGGATATCGGATGGGAGGTATGCTCCTCGTCCCCGGGTGCCCCATTATGATCCCATCCGAAAGCAGAAAAGATTCCTTTTCCCCTATTATGATGAGAAATCCAGAAGGGTAATGAGGATTCAGGATATGATGGTGGAGAACATTCTTCTGGCAAACAAGTGGAGATACCCTTTTTATTTTTCAAAAACCACTCCTTCCAGCAACCGGATGGGACTGGACGACCACACAAGAAGAGAAGCTTTAGTTGACCGGGTGGTGCCGGAGGGGGGGCAGAATATGATAGACCCAGAAAGATTTCACCAGAATTTGTGGGAGGTGTATCAATATCGGGGACTGGCAGATATTAATGTTTATAAGAACGAAACAACCGTGGGTCTTTTGATTAACTATTCGGAGAGATTTATCGAGCTGGCTGAATACTATCTGGGAAAGAACCAGACAGATAAAGCCATAGCGGAGCTGGAAAGAGCCGTCAGCGTTCTTCCAGACTACTATCGAACTTACCTCCAGCTATACAAGCTATATGTTGACGAAGGGGATACAACAAAAGCGGATAGCCTTCTGGAAGGATACCAGGCGCGCATGAATACGCTCATCAGAAAATGTCCAGAGATTTTGTTATACTATCAGTATCTGGCATTGGCGTATCAGGCGCAAGAAAAGTTTGATCAGGCAAAGAGAATCATGCAGAAGGCATATAAAATAAATCCCTCTGATGTGATGACCTTCCAGATATTAAGACAGATATACGTTTATACCAAACAGTTTGACAAACTTGCTAAGCTTTTGAAGGGTTGGCTTAAAGACCATCCCGAGGATGAACAATCCAGAAGGCTTCTGGAGTATTATAAAAGACAACAATAGGTAGATCGAGATTCAGAATCCAACTCCCCGAGGAGGTTTCCGGTTGGTCGAGGGTACCCTTACCCTCGACCTTTTATGTTGCAGGGTAAGGGCTTGCCCTGAGGGCGAAAGCCGAAGGGTACCGTGCAACAACAGCGACGAACTCACCTTAAATGTGGCGGGGTACGGTACCCCGCCACAACATTCAAGATGGAGTTAAACTAAAGTTTGGGTGGAAAGCTGTCGAAGATAAATATGGGATTATTCCCAACTAATTCTTTCAGTTCCGAACAGAGTCCCGCCTTTGGCGGGACTCTGTTTTTTTATTTGCAAGCCGACGAGATTGCTTCTCGTGTTTAAGAAGAGTAGACAAGTTGGTTCGGGGTGCCCTTCGATCCCGAAGATCTCAGGATCGAGGGACACCCTGAAGGGAACCCCCGACCAACATTGATTGGCTTTTCGCGTTTGAAGTAAGCAGGTTAAGCATGTCCGACCTACACACTATCATAACTTGATTTTTTATCTTCTCATTCTCTCTTCAGACAGGGCTTTGAAGTAGTCCTTTATCAATTGTTCGTATTCTTTGGGGTAGGTCTCCTGCATGAATCTGGAGAGATCGTCTTTCGCTTTTCCCTCTTGCTGGGTGGTTTCAGGGGAGAGTCGTTTGGGGCTTGGTCTGAACACATCCTCGCCCATCTCCGCCCTTCTCTGTTTGGAGTAGTCTCTCTCTCTTAAGGATTTTTCAGCATCCAGAAGACGGGAGAGTATCTTTTTCTGTCTATCAATGGTGGATTGATCCACATGCAGTCTCTCTAAGTCACCCACCACCTTTTTCATCTCCTCGCCCAACTGGCCTAAACGACCCATAATCTCAGAGCGGTTGCCAAACTCGCTTTCCAACTCGGAGAGGGCTTTTCCGACCGCCGCCTGTTCAGCGGCCAGCCTTTGAAGTGCCGCCTGCTGGGATAAGCTAAGCTCCATCCCCTGACCTCCACACTGCCCTAATTTCTGAGTCTCTTCATTTATGCAGGATTGCTTATTACACATACCCTGCATCTTCTTAAATGCCTGCTCCATTCCGGAGCCACTGCAGGATTTTTCGGCATTCTTCATAGCCTGCATCAGCTTGCGGGCGGTGACGTTTAAATCATAGATGGTCTCTCTCTGTTCATCAACAGCAATCTCCTTATTTCTTTCATCCAGTCTCTTGATAGCCGCCTCCATGCTGGCTACAGAAAGAGCCGCAAATCTTAGAACATCCGCACCCACAAAAAGCGTTAAGTGGGATAAAGCTTCCAAATCCTCAGTAATTCTCAACCCCGCGGCTTTTAAATTTTGCTCATCATGTGCCAGATCCCTTAAAGCCATATCCCGCCTGTCCATCTGGCTAACTTTCCCATACAATTGCTCTTGATTATCGGAGAGGGAAAATACGTCATGAAGCGACTTTCTGATAGCCTTCACAATTTCCTCTTTTTGTCCGGCAAGCATATCCTGCTGAGTGGTCTTAAGTTGTTCTGCCATCTGTTGTAGTTTTGCGGAGCAGGATTTGCCAGATTTTAAGGCACCACTTTTATCACTACTGGAAAGCTGAGAGATGGCTTGCTCCATGTCCTTTTTCACTCCGGATTCCTCCGGCATATCAGAAAGTTCCTTAAGTTGCTCCTCCGGTAACAAAGAAAGCTCATTGGCAAGATCGGTAAATTCCTTTAAGCTTTTTTCGAACTCATTAAGATCATCTTTCAATTTTCTTTCATCCTGGGAGAGCTGGGGCAAATCTTCTTTTGGCGAAGCATCGATATTTTGGTTAAGCTGATTTTGTTCCTCTGCCATCCGCTCCGCCATCTTTATCAAATTGCTCAGCTTCTGCTCTGCCTGAAGTCTTTTCAAAAGGGAGATGGTTCGCTCCAGCCTTTTTAACATCTCCTCTGAGGAAATCTTCATCTTCTTCATGGCTTCCTTAAGCTGATCCGGATCCATGTTCTTCAAAGCTTCAGCCAACTTTTGCATAGCATCCTTCATCTCCGGAGTCATGACATCTTCCATCAGTTTCTTTATCTCTATCATCTTTTCCACCATCTCTAAAGCCGCCAGCTTGTTCTCTTCAATCTTTTTTATATTTTCATCCATCCTCTGGGCTAAGTCTTTTAAATCCTTAGCCAGCTTCTGTTGTTTGTCTAAGGCATCCTCCATCTGTTGTCTTTTTTGCCAATCCATATCCAGTCCGGTATATCGGTCCATCTGTTGCGATAGATCCTCAATCTTTTTCTTAAGCTCCCTTTGTCCTTTAAGCACGGTCTCTAAATCTATAACCTGTCCCTCCTGCTCTCTTTCCACCTCGGCTATGATCTCATCTAAGGAAGGAAGCCTTAGGTAGTAGGATTTGCTTTCTGCCTTCTTGGGTCCGGAGAAGGTATCGTTATCATAGATCACTGCCCGGTATCTTACCAGATCGCCCGGGAGCAGATACAGAGGGGAGAGATTCCAGAGATACTCTACATTCATCTCAATCTGGTTTTTGTTTTCAATATCAACATCTGAAGTCTTCTCGTCTGACTCATCTCCTTCTGAGATGATCTGATACACCAGTTTAAATGAGGAGAAGCCGTAATCGTCTGAGATTCTGAAAAGAAGACTGACTCGCATGTTCTCAGTTAAATCCCGATCATATCCTGGTTCTATAATCTCCACGAAGGGGAACTGATCCTCTATTCTGGTTATCTTATATTCAATGGGATCCTGACTTTTGTTCCCGCTTTTGTCCCATAGCTCGATGAAATATGACTCGTCCTTTTTTACCAGTATCTCTCCTGTGGCTACATTCCCTTCGATCTTTGTGTTTTTTCTGGTGGAGTCGGAGAAGACGATTTCTCCTTTTTCAAGTTCTTTGTTAGACCTTGCCTCAATTTTAACTTTAGTTCCCCCTATGGCGGTGATGTTCCCATCGTTTTCATCCACCACCTCAGTTTTAAGCTGGGTATATCTGGGATAGATAAACGTCAATTTGAGTCCCACCACCCGGGGCTTGTCCACCACAGCTATCCTATACCGGTCACTCTCCACCCCTTTGGCTTCGGCATAGTACTCAAAACTTCTTTTGACCTCCTTGAACTTGTAGAAAAAGTCAGGCTCCACTTTTGTTACCTCTTGACCTTTGAGTTCAGTCGGCTGAGTTTTGATGGAGAGCTTCTCTTTGTTTAAGCCCGACCCCTCGTTTCTCCAGAAGAGGTTTATATTTTTGGGCTTCTCTCCCTCCACATTGATCTTTATATTCACATCGGAATATTTGACCACCTCCTTGTCGCCGGGAGAGATCACAAAGAAGAACTTCTGGGGGGAGACGAATTCGGTTAAGGGATGGGAGAAAATGTGAAATGAATTTTTAAATGCGCCAGGAAATATCAGAGCAAATATCAATGAAAACACAGCCAATCCTGTCGTCACCCGGCTCATCTTCTTGATCAGTGTCTTGTCGATAATCTCCTTTAGGTTCAATTCAGCAGAGGTGAAGTCAGCTTGTTTGATCACCGCCTTTATCATTTCGGTGGAATAGCCTTCAGGATTTTCCTCAAGATTCTTAGCCAGTTGAAGCGCGGCAATCAGGCGATTCTCCAGTTGGGGGAATTTTGCCTCCACTTTTAAGGCTACATTCTCCAGGCTGGGGGGATAAAAAATTGCTCGGAGGCAAAAATAGGAGAATAAGATCACCAAAAGTAAAGCTGTTACGCCCAGATAAGCAACCCTTGCCGCCATCGGAAATACAAATACAGAATTTAGCCACAGACCCAAAAATCCCAGTGCCAAGGCAAATGACAGAAGTATGAATGTTCCCTGGATGGTTTTATTTTTGATATAAGAGCGTCTTAAGAGCTTGAGACGATTTACCAGAGCCCAATATTTTTCTGAGTTGTAATCGTTTTTCATAATCCTTTATACCTCCACTACTCCGGTTGGGGCAGGGGTTCAACCCCTGCCCCAACACAAGGATACAATAAGTTTAATTCTCCAAAGCCCAGGTGATGATATTCACTCCCATCTTCAGTGCGGCTTGGCGCTTTTCTTCAGGATCATTGTGCACCTGAGGATCCTCCCATCCATCACCTATATCGGACTCGTAGACGAAAAATACTATCAGTCTCCCCTCATGAAATATGCCAAACCCTTGCGGAGGTTTCTCATCGTGCTTATGTATCTTGGGCAAACCATTGGGAAAATCATAAAAGCAGTGATAGATCCCATGACTGAAGGGAAGCTCCACCAACTCCTTATCCGGGAAAAGCCTTTTCATCTCTCGAAAAAAGGCATCCTTCAGCCCATAGGAATCATTTGCAAAAAGGAAACCACCATGGGTAAGATAATTTTTTAACCTTTCTGATTCCTGATCGGTGAATTTTATATTACCATGACCGGTCAGAAACAAAAAAGGATAAGAGAACAGATCTTCGTCCGTTATCGAAATCCGCACCTCCTCTTCAGCCACAGGTATATTAGTGTTCTCCTTAAGAAATTTAAGCATATTGGGAATAGCTGAAGAACCCCAATACCAATCACCCCCACCTCCATATTTAAGTCGGGCAATGGTGAAGGCAGAAGGATTTGAGTTCAGACTTACCCTCTTAGTTTGTGCAAAAGCCAGCGATGCAAAAGCTATTAGGACTAATAGAAAGACGGCTCTCTTCATGCTCATATAGATTATACAATTGAGGGTTTCGGGATGTTTGCCAGCTCTGATAGTAATGTATATTAGATGTTTATAAAATCAACAGAAAACTTCCGAGACTTCTTTACCATCTTTTGAATTCTACTATCCGTTATTTATTACCGCATGGATTTTTGCACAGAGTTCTGGTGTCGCAAACGCAACGCAGGCTGACGTTCGTCCCGAGGGACTCAGTCCGAGGGAAGCCTGCGGCTACCAAAATCGAGTTTTTTCTAATTGGTAACGGACGCCTGGCCCGTTACCATATCAGGAAATCGTCCGAAACCCCCGCCTCTGGCGGGGGATTTCGGACCTACGTATGTGACGTCCAAGCTTGTCTTTAACGAACAAACTCCTGACGCAACATAAAAAAACCGCCTAGTTTTGGGCGGTTTTGCATAAATTCTGTGATCCCCTCTATTTGAATCTCTTGGGTGATCTTCTTTCCCATTCCATGATGATGGGACTGGCCACAAACACAGAGGAATAAGTCCCCACAACAATCCCTATCATCAGGGCCAAGGCAAAATCATGCACCACTTCTCCCCCCACCAAAAAGAGCGTGAAAACAACCGCAAAGGTGGTAAGGGAGGTGATGATGGTTCGGCTCAACACCTCGTTAATGCTGGCATTTATGGTGCTGGGAAAGTTACCTTTCTTTCGGAAAAGCTTCAAGTTCTCTCTGATTCGGTCAAACAGCACCACCGTATCATTCAAGGAATATCCAGCCAAGGTCAACAGTGCGGTGACTATTAGTAGAGTGATGTCCTTCTGTAAAATAAAAAATATACCCAAAACCAGCAGTACATCGTGAAGGGTGGTGATGGTGGCGGCTACCCCAAATCTGAAATCGAACCTTATCCAGATGTAGAGAAGAATACCTGCTAAGGCGAGAAGAACTGCCCAACGGGCTTGTCTCTGAAGGGTTTTTCCCACTGCCGGACCGATCCCATCCACAGAGTCCATATTAAATTTGTTCTGCGAGAATTCCTTGGCCAGCACACTTAAAATATCTGAGGATATTTGGGTAACTTCCTCGTCGGTGGTGGCTTTCACCCTTATCAAAAAATAGTTGGGTTTTTCCCGGTGAAGGGATTGGATGAATGCATCATCATATCCATTTCTGCTCAAAGCCGCTCTTAGGTCCCCAATCTTCACTTCTTTTTCAAAATAGCCCTGTATCATGGTTCCACCGGCGAAGTCGATTCCTAAATCCGCCTTCCCCAAAAATATGGCCACAAAGGCGGCAAGTCCAAAAATCACCAGAATGCCGGAAATGGCAAAGGCATAATATCTTTTCCCAATGAAGTCTATATTAGTTTTCTTTAGTATCTGAAGCATATTTTAAAGGCTCCTTCCCTACGGATTTCACTGCGTTCAATTTTATATGCTCAAAGTCCTATATTTTTTTCGGATGTCGAAAATTACTCTGGTTATGACCACGGCAGTGAATAAACTTATTGCAACTCCCAAACTCAAAACCACCGCAAATCCTTTTATCGGTCCCGTGCCAAGATTAAAAAGGACCGCGGCAGTTATAAGGGTAGTGATGTTTGCATCGATGATAGCGGTAAGCGCTCTTTTATACCCAGCGTCTATAGCCGCCCGGATAGTTTTTCCAGTACGCATTTCCTCTCGAATACGCTCAAAGATCAAGACATTTGCATCTACCGCCATACCCACGGTGAGAATGATGCCAGCTATCCCGGGCATGGTCAGGGTGGCGTGTAAGGCGGCCATGGCGGCCATCAGAAAAAACAGGTTCAGAAGCACAGCAAAGTCAGCTATCAACCCTGAGAGTTTGTAATATATGACCATGAACAACAATACCACACAGAATCCGATAATTACCGAGGTGGTCCCTTTGCGGATGGAGTCTTGTCCTAAAGAGGGCCCGATTATCCGGTTCTCTATGATCTTGACCGGAGCAGGAAGGGCACCCGCTCTCAACACGATGGAGAGGTCTGTGGCATCCTCGATGCTGGCGACACCCCCCATCTCGATTACCCCCCGATCCCGGATTTTGGATCGAATGGTAGGAGCTGACTCCACCCTCCCGTCTAAGGTTATAGCCAGAGGCTTATCTATGTTGGCACCGGTCACCCGGGCAAATATCCTTCCACCTTTTTTGGTTAAGGTGAAATTAACCTGCGGCTTTCGGAACTGATCGTATGTTGGCCTGGCATCCACCAAGTATTTACCCGAAAGCTCCACCCTCTTTTTTAACAGATAAAGTCCCCAGTACTTTTGATTCTGAAAGGTCTCTGCTCGGGTAGAGAAGGCAAACTCATCATCCTTTGGTATCAGCTCCTGCACCTCGGGTTTTTTCAACAAAAGCTCCACCTTGGGCTTCTCCTCCACCAGCACCCAAAACCCGGCGGCTCGTTGTCCAAAAGACTCCAGATACTGGGTGAAAGGTCTTTCTTCATAAAACGGTTCCTCTTCCTCCTCCAAAAAGGTGGTGGTATCTTCGGTGGTGTCCGGCTCCTCTTCAGCGAAAAGGTCTTTAACCACGTCTTGTTCTGCTTCCTTTTCCCTCTCTTCTGTGGCTTCGACTCCCTCATCTTCGATAAAGGTAGTTTCTGCCTGAGCCAGCACCTCGTCGATTTTCTTTAAGATGGACATTGTGTTTTCAGGAGTCTCGAGCAGTTTGAATTCAAGTTGGGCAGTCTGCCCTATCAGAGCCTGAGCTCTTTCCACGTCCTGAAGTCCGGGCAGTTCCACCACGACTCTGTCTCCCCCCTGCTTATGTATCAACGGCTCGGTTATCCCAAACTGATCCACCCGGTTACGAATGATCTCCAATGCCCGATCCACCGCATCTCTTTTCTCGTTTTCCTTGAGCTTGGATTTATCCACCTGCAGGACCACGTGCATTCCACCTTTGAGATCCAGACCCAGCTTTATTGCTTTTCCCTCCAGGCTAATCAGATCCTGTGGTTCTGTGGAGCGGAGCTCTTCCTTGTTCGCATCAGACATGCTCAAAAGTTTAATGCTGGGGTAAAGAGCATACAAGGAGGCAAGGATCAAAAACGAAATCAATAGTATCAGATAAAGTCGTGACCTTCTCATCTTGGTTTTCTCCTGACGTAGGTTGTCTTAAAATAACAAAACGTGAATATATACTATAATTACGGATTGTCAAGAATTACCTTGACATTTTTTTGGCACGTCCTAATATATCGAAATTGTATGTGTTTGTACCCGACGAACCTTATTCTTCAGGAGGGAAATATGATTGTCAGATTTGTAACGCTCTTTTTGCTTTCGTTTTTGCTTTTGTCACCGCAAGTGCAAGCTCAGAAGTTGGAGAGCAAAACCACCGTATATTCGCTCCCCAACGGCATGCAGGTGATTTTAGTGGAAAAACACGCCAATCCCATGATCGCCTGCATGGTTTACGTGAATGCGGGAAGCAAGTATGAGACCGATGCCAACAATGGAGTTACTCATTTTCTGGAGCATCTTGTGTTTGATGGAACCAAAACCAGAAGCAGAGAAGATATCACCGAGGGGATCAAAGCCAAGGGAGGATATATCAACGCTTTCACCAGCAAGGAGGTTACCTGCTACATGGTTCTGATGCCAAATGAGTTTATCTCAACCGGACTTTCTATTCAATCAGACATGCTCTTCAACTCAGTCCTTCCAGATGAGGAACTTCCCAAGGAGAGGAAGATAGTGATCGAGGAGATCAAACAAGCTGAAGACAACGTTGACTATCAGGTGGAGAAGTTTTTCGACTCCACAGTCTATGCCGGCACTCCCTACGTGCGAACAGTGTTAGGAAGTGAAAAGATCATCTTTAGCATACCAAAGGAGGAGATACTCGACTACTATCACACCTATTATGAACCCAACAACATGATCGCTTTAGTTATCGGTGATTTTGAAACACAAGAAATGAAGGGGTTGATTGAAAAATACTACGGCACACATACAGAAAGGCCGCTTCCTCCTCAGGCTGAGATTCATTTCGCCCCTCCGACCAGTCGGGAGGTGAAGTATAAGAAGGTGGACAGTCGAAACACCTATGTAAATCTTTGTCTGAATGCTCCCAGATACGACGATCCGGACTACTATGCCTTTGACATGTTAACTGAGATTCTGAATTCAGGAGAGATTTCTCCTTTGTCGCAAGCATTGACCGGAGGAGACGATCCTTTAGCCATCGAGGTTTCAGCCTATCTGGAGACTCAGAGAGAGTTTTCCACCTTGAACATATCTATTCTCACCAATTCGCCCAAGAGGGTGGAGAGGATTCTTAAGACCACGGTTAAGGTGCTTGAGGAGCTAACATTAAAGCCTCCAGAGGAGAGACAACTGCAAGGCGTGATGATCTCTTCTAAAACTCACCGGTATTATCAGGAGGAGAAGCTTCATTTCTACGGGATGATGGCGGCGCGGGTGGTGGTTAGCTGTGGATGGGAATTCTGGGATAATTATATTGATAACTTAGAGAAGGTCACACCGGAGGTGGTTCAAATAGTGGCGCAAAAATATCTCTCCGATCCGAAGTATGTTGCCACGGTGATTCAACCGAGAAATTAGTTGAGAGTTGAATTTGGAGTGCGAAAGCTCGTCCGCAGGATCCCGCTTCGCGGGGCTTTCGCGATTTTCTGAAATCTGCTGAAAAAGCGCACCAGCAAGCTGGTGCACTCCGGAAAAGCCCAATAAATTGGGTAACTACGTTAACCAGAAGGGAGTGATTACGTAGGGACAGGGCTTGTCCTTCAGGATGAATCCTTCAGGATGAATCCTTTCCTTCGACCCTGAGGTCTCAGGACCGAAGGGCAGGATGAATCCCTGTCCCAATCTATTAGAGGACAGCCACAAAGGCTGTCCCTACGGCTTTCTACCAAGCCCGATGACCAGACGGTCCCGTCCGGGAATCGGGCAACTACAATAACTGGAGGTAGGATATGAAAAAGTTGTATCTTAGTTTGTTGGCAATTTTGATTTTTGTTTTTATCCTGCTGGATTGCACTTCGCTTGGCTTGCCAAAAAAGGATGTGATCAAGCAAGTATTGCCTAACGGCTTGATCGTTATAGTAAAGAGCAATCCTGACTCAAAGGTTCTGGGGATAAACGTGCTGGGGAAAAACCGCTCCGCCATGGAGCCGGAGGGAAAAACCGGCATTGCTGATTTTGTCAATCGAATGTTGCTCAAGGGAACCACGACCCGATCAGCGGAAAGAATCGCAGAAGACCTCTCCAGCATCGGTGCGGAGATCACCCTGGTGGACAATCCCTGGATCCCTATGGATGATGTATATACCACTCATTCATACACTTTCATCAAGCTTCAAACCATTGATGAGTTTGCCGAGTTTGGCATTGAACTTCTTTCGGATATAGTAAAGAATCCGATTTTTCCCGAACAGGAGATTGAGAAAGTTCGGAAAGAGATGATGATGTATTTGGGAAGGCAAAAGGGGAGCACACGCCAGACTGTGAGAGAGCTTTTTTATGCTACCCTTTTTGAGGATCATCCTTATAGTAAGCCAATAATGGGAACTCCCCGAACCGTAGGAACGATAACTCACGATGATCTGGTCACGTTTCATGAGAAGTTTTACTCCCCCAATAATATGATCATCACGGTGGTGACTAATTTCCCGGCTGACGAGATGATGAGCAGAATCCAAGTTGCGTTTGGTGATATGCAGAGAGTCGAGTTCCCTCCTCCCAATATCCCCACTCCACAAGAGCTGACCGCTCCGGTTAAAGCACAGAATATTATGGAGAAGGAACAGGTTTACATATACTTGGGTGGTTCTCTTCCCGGAATCTTTTCTGCGGACGTTCCTGCCTTGAAGGTGATGAATTCAATTCTTTCCTCCCGGCTGGGCTTAAATTTAAGAGAAAAACAAGGCTTGGCTTACTCTGTTGGCTCCTCAGCTAATTTTGACAAACAGTTCGGATGGTTTGTTGCAGCCATCGGCACCAGGCCGCAGAATTACCAGGTAGCTCTGGATGGAATCTTAGAGGAGATGAAAAAGGTCAAACAGGAAGAGGTTAGTCCAAAAGAATTGGAGAAGGCGAAAAATGGAATATGGGGGAGAATGTTGTTTTACCGACTTTCTCGCATTAACCAGGCATATTACATGGGAGTTCATGAATTCAAAGAAGTGGGCTACGACTACGACGACAAATACATCCAACGTATAAGACAAGTAACCGCCGATCAGGTCAAGCAGGTGGCAGAAAAATATTTAGATACGGAGAATTACGTGTTGGCTGTGGTGGGGAAGACGTAGACTGAGGTTCGGGCGGGATATGCGTATGCATTTCCGCCATAGGCGGATCCGCCTCAGGCGGACATACGAAAATTCCCGCCCCTATGTGCGAGTTTGTTCCTTTCATCCATAGGGCAGGGTTCATCCTGCCCTTCGGTCCTGAGACCTCAGGGTCGAAGGAAAGGGATTTCCCTCGATCCTGCACTTCGTCCCCCGCCATAGGCGGGGTGTCGAAGGAAGATCTTCGGGATCGAAGGACACCCTGAAGGGCATTCAGCCCTGCCATTTTAATGTCTACCCCACCAGCGGACAGCCATAAAGGCTGTCCCTACGGGTCTTTCACCCTCCCTATTGTTCCCTCCCATCAAGGGAGGGAAGAGCAAGTTCCCTCTCCCTTGACGGGAGAGGGCTAGGTTGAAAATCCCGCCAGAGGCGGGGGTGAGGGTGACCCATCGAAAGTACTAGGTTTCTCTGTACAAGATAATCGCGCCAGCAAGCTGGCGCACTCCGGCTTAGGGTCCGCCTGAAGGCGGACACTCCAACTGCGCGGCTTTGGGCGGGATGAATTCCCGCCCCTATGGGTTCGGAAACAAACCTTTACACATAGGGCAGGGTTCATCCTGAAGGGATTCACCCTGAAGGGCATTCAGCCCTGCCATTTTAATGTCTGCCCCACCAGCGGACAGCCATA